>Ga0316207_10000256_pt1 | contig 101948 bp, 91 predicted proteins | sample 6weekpyrite_MG_FD_204943 | JGI IMG/M metagenome (GOLD analysis project Ga0316207, IMG submission 204943) | Microbial mat bacterial communities from mineral coupon in-situ incubated in ocean water Damariscotta River, Maine, United States -... | ecosystem: Environmental > Aquatic > Marine >...
AGGCCGCTCCATTAATCATTTTTTTAAATTCAAAAATGATTAATGGAGCGGCGCGATTTTGCGCATAATGTCAAGCTAAACTCAATAAATTTTTTCCTTTTTTGGGTTTGAAACTCTAAACTTTAGTTACGTAAATTAATGAACGATTTTGATAAATAGTCGATATCTTAAATATTTATTGGGTGCTGCGCTTCTCAACACTCTTTTCATATCAGCTGAAACATTTAATGATCATAGCTTTAGCTACCCATTAGTTATACTGGGATTTATATTTGGTATTTTGTTTATTCCCATAGTGGTACTAAAACTTCCTATCTTCAAGCAATATTATGTTCCCGATACTTTTAGCTTTGATAAAAGACATCACTCAATGGTTGAACAAAAAGCTGCGTTAGCTATGTCCTTACTTGTTACAGCCGCAGCATATGGCATTATCTTATACCTATTTGACGTTGAAGATATTATCCTACCCGTTTTTTGCAGTGGATTAACTGGTGGAGTTATGAGTGGTTATTATGACAAATGAAAGATAACGAAAAGTAGCAATTGGTTCACAAATTTGAGCTACATTATAACCTACTAATATTTTACCAATCACACTACCCTTTTCCATATTGATGTAATCAAACAAACACACGACATATACAACAAGAATTTACTTAAGAAACCTGAGCTTAATGTCGCTACAGCAAGAAGGGGATTGTCTAATTATTATTTTATGGTGAGCTAAATGGATTTTGCCACACTTATTGGTTTGATATCTGGGATCAGTGTCATAACACTGGCTGTGGCATCCGGATCCGACTTTACAGTATTTTTTAATTTACCTGGATTTTTAATCGTTATTGGCGGAACGACTGCAGCTATCCTAATCAAATTTCCACTTAAAATTTGTTTACATTCAGTTGTATCTGGCCTGAAGACAACATTTATTGATCGCTCTGAACGTCCAGAAGAAATTATCAAATTGGCAACCATGCTTTCCAAAATTAAACGTAGAGAAGGCCACCTTGGTCTTGAAAATGTACCCATTAAGAATGCACTTTTTAGGAAAGGCGTACAATTAATTGTAGATGGTCATAAACCCGAAATTATTTCTAAAGTACTTTCTCTTGATGTCCATCATTCAATCGAGAGGCATCAAGCTGGAGAACGAGTATTTCGCGCAATCGGTGATTCGGCACCAGCATTTGGTATGTTGGGAACATTAGTTGGTTTAGTGCAAATGTTATCTCAAATGGATGATCCACAAAAACTTGGATTAGGAATGGCGGTTGCGTTACTAACGACTTTATATGGATCATTAATTGCCAACCTTATCGCAATTCCCTTAGCTGATAAATTGCAAATGCGTTATGAAAGCGAATTTAATACGAAAACGCTGATAATGGAAAGCGTACTTAATATAGAAAAAAGTGAAAATCCGCGTGTAATGGAAGAAATATTGTTAACGTATATCTCAGGACAAGATAGAAAAATGTTTGTCAATCAAAATTATCCTCATAAGCACATTACACCAAACGAAACACCGTAAAAATATTTCTTGTTAAATATCCAACGTACGATTTTCTAATTATGAACAATGTATAATCCTAAAAACCGCAGTTGACCGCTCGAAATGAGGATAACTAATGGAAACACCAATGATTTTTTCACAAGTTGAGATCACCCATTTGGTAGTTCAACGCTACACGACAGATTGCACAGATTTCAATGCACATGACTGCGTTGCAACTCCTTGGAATAGAATGACTATTCCTCGCACCCGCAAGGGGCAGGCCGTGACTGTAAAGTCGCTGAAGCGACAACAGTCACGCTCTCGCTGCGCCTTGTCCTGCACCTTGAAATCTGCACACTCTGCCGTGTTCAACTGCGGTTTTTAGGATAATCAAATCAACAAGCCCAAATCCAACAAACGATCTCCAGCATGGATAGTCACATTTGCTGACTTAATGGCGTTGATGCTAACTTTTTTCATCATGTTGTTTTCTATGTCAACCATGGATAAAAAAAAGTATCAAGCAGTATCAGACGCAGTGGGAAGCGCATTCAATGTGGAATTGAGTCAACAAGTAAAAACTTTGACTAAGCCAATTGATTATTCACAAAAAAACAATAGCATCATAAAGTTTGAGTTCGCCAAGTTTGTAGAAGAACAACTTAAACATGAAATTGAAAATGGACTTCTTGAAATTGATATTAAAGAAAATGGATTAATAATTCGTTTTCCCGAAAAAGTTACTTTTCCATCTGCTAGTGCAAAATTGAATACTAAATTCTCACCGGTGTTAAATAAAGTTGGTACAGTTTTATTAAGGACTGAGGGGAAAATTTTCGTTTCAGGCCACACAGATAATCAACCAATACAAACCTCGCAATATCGTTCAAATTGGGATCTATCAGCCAGTCGCGCTGTGTCAGTCATCCACCGGATTATAAACGAAGTCAATATAGAATCTAGTCGATTTGTAGTACAAGGTTTTGCAGATACAAAACCTATGGTGAAAAACAACAGTCATTCAAATCGAGCTATCAATCGGCGTGTGGAAATTTTCATGGAGAAAAACAATATTAGCGAAAAGTAAATCCCTACTCACGCATTATTTCAGTATCTCACAAACTCACCGATAATTATTTTGCAGATTAGGTTTAATCTGGCCTCGACATATTTAATTAATTGAAATTATAGGAATATTTTTTTGAAACCCGTTAGCCTCAAAGCAAATATTTTAGGCCCATTATCATTAGTTTCGGTATTAGTCTTAGTGATATTTGTATATAGTATGTATCAAGAAGAACAAACCCATTTAGCGGAAGACCTGGCGCAGAACATTAAAAGCATCGAACGGCAGTACTTTAGGACAATTGATGAGCGAGCAAACAAACTGGCAACTGCACTGGAAATCATTGTTTCGAATAATGAATTGATCTCTGCACTCAAATCCCATGATCGTGATGCACTATTTAAGTTTGCATCTCCCATCTATCAACAACTAAACACTAAACACAATATTACCCATTTTTACTTTCACGATGAACAAAGAAAAAACATACTGCGCTTACATCAACCCAATCGATTTGGAGACAAAATTAATCGGTTTACGACATTAAATGCGGAAAGAAAAAAACAACTATCACATGGCGTGGAGCTTGGACCGCTAGGAACTTTTACCTTACGCGTTGTTTCCCCTATTGTAAATAATGGAAAATTACTCGGTTACATTGAATTAGGTGAGGAAGTCGATCAAATTATTCAAGACTTGAAACGTATATTTAATGTCGAACTGCTCGTCGCAATTAACAAAAATGTTTTAAATAAGGATAACTGGTTAGCTGGAATGAATATGCTTAACCGTAAAGCAGAGTGGGAACATTTCCCAAATGTCGTCATTGTTTCAAAAACATTTAAACAAATTCCAAAGGAATTAATATCGATATTCTCCAATCCTATGGAAACTTATTCTAAATTAGATCTTGAAATCGTTTTCCAGGAACAACGTTATCAAGGTAAATCTATATCACTTCATGACGCTGAATCGCATTCAATAGGAACGCTTACCATACTACAGAATAGAGAAGCTCGAATCCAAAGTACACAGGACACAATCATATTCGTAAGTGTCAGTATATTGATTATAGGCACATTTCTATTTTTGTTGTTCTATATCATTCTTGGAAGAACAGAGAGACAATTAAAAGGCTCTTTACAAACTCTACAGCAGAGTCAATTTCAACTAGCAAATGCACAAAGAATTTCGCATTTGGGAAACTGGAAATATGAAATTGGCAAAAATAAATTAGAATGCTCCGTTGAAGCATCCAATATTTTTGGATTAGAATCAGGGGATGTGCCACGCAGTTATGAAGACTTACTAACTTTAGTGCATCCGGAGGATAGAGATGAATTTATGTCATTTATCGACTATTCTCAAAAAACGGATGACAACGCTGAAATAATACATCGCATTATTCTACCAGATGGATCGATTCGAATTGTACGCCAGCATATCGAAATTGTTTTCGGAATGAAGAGTGAAATTATTGGAATCAACGGAACAATTCAAGATATTACAAAATTGCATCAAACAGAAATGCGTTCGGCTCGTATGGGCAGAATTCTAGAAAACTCATGGAATGAAATTTATGCCTTTGATGGAAATACGCTTAAGTTTATCGAGGTGAGCGTTGGTGCTTGCCAAAACTTGGGATATACCATGGAAGAAATGTTTGAATTAACTCCTTTGGATTTGCAACCGGAGTTTACAAATAAGCAACTTGACGCATTACTTGCTCCATTGAGATGCAATGAGTTGCAACAGGTCAGTTTCGAGTCTCAACATCATCGAAAAGATAACAGTCGGTATCCTGTAGAAGTCAGATTACAATTTTCCAAGGAAGAAAAATCATCTGTTTTCATTGCTATAGCTCAGGATATCAGTGAAAGAAAGCGTTATTTGGAGGAATTAGAACACAATACATTATTCGATACTTTGACTGATTTACCTAATCGAATTTTATTGCAAGATCGTCTACAACAAGCATTAAATGTTGCTCATAGAGAAACTGGTGTAGTCGCAGTATTTGTTGTTGATGTAGTACGCCTGCGTGAAATTAATGATTTATTGGGTCATCAAAATGGAGACTATGTATTAAAAGAAGTTACCCAACGACTACATCGGGAATTACGTGAGACAGATACCATCTCACGCATTGGCGGAGATGAATTTGTGTTGGTTATACCAACAATTGACTTTCAGCATTGCCATCTAATTTCAGAGAAAATTCATGGATCATTTGAACAACCAATAATAGTAGAGGATACAACACTTGAAGTAGAAGCGACGATTGGAGTTGCGCTTTATCCAGACCATGGAGATGTGCCAGAAACATTGCTCCAACATGCTGACATCGCAATGCGGATTGCAAAAAATGAAAATCGTTCTTACAGCGTTTACAATCCTAAAGATGATCCTTTTAGTTTTCGACGGCTTAAATTACATGGCGAACTCAGACAAGCAATAACCAACAAAACCATGTCTGTTTTTTATCAACCTAAAGTTGATATTAAAACCGGTAAAATTATTAGTGTAGAAGCACTATCTCGTTGGCCTCACCCAACTCTTGGAATGATTGCACCTGACGATTTTATTCCAATGGTTGAACAATCTGGATTAATCCGACCATTTACAATGTGGGTCTTAGAGGAAGCAATTAAACAAATTAATTGTTGGAATAAGGAAGGACGAAATATCTCAATTGCAGTTAATTTGTCAACTCGAAACTTGCTTGATCCTACATTAGCGGATTATATTAGCGAGCTATTACAAACGTATCGAGTTCTACCAAGTAGTTTAGTTCTTGAGATTACCGAATCAGCTGTCATGTCTCGCCCAGAGCATGCCTTAAAAATACTAATGCGACTACATAATATGGAAATAAAACTGTCAATTGATGATTTTGGTACAGGTTATTCCTCTCTTGCATATTTAAAACGACTTCCTGTTTCCGAATTAAAAATCGATTATTCATTTGTTAAAGATATCGTTAATGATGAAAATGATACCGTAATCGTACGTTCAACCATTGATCTTGCCCATAATCTTGGTATGACAGTGGTCGCAGAAGGTGTTGAGAATAAGGAAATTTTAAATTTGTTGAAAATATTAGGTTGTGATATTGGTCAGGGATATTATTTCAGTCGCCCATTGCCGATAGATCAACTCACTCAATGGCTTATCGAATCAGACTGGGGTGATAGTAAAACAATTCGAACAGGGACTGCGAATTAGCACGTCCCTGTTCGAATAAGCTATCTAGATATAATTATTTATTCCTACCCTTACCCCCGCCATTCCCTTTTGTAGATACGATTACAGTTGTAACCTCACTAAGTGCTGAAACATTTCCTGCTACATCTACTGCTCGTACTTGATAATCTATTTGTGATTGACCTTTTGTTGCTGAATCGACAAAAGAGGTTGTAGCAACCGTTGTATAAAATAGATTGTTACGAAACACGTCGTAGGAATTGATTGTTGAAATGTTATCGGATGAAGCATTCCAGGATAAACGAATTTGCTTCTTCCGTATGGTACTTGCTGTTATTCCACTTGGAATACTCGGAGCTGTGTTATCAATTGTTAGTGCTGCATTGGAAACTTGCGAGGTATGTTCTGCAATGCTATTTGAACCAACAACGCTAATGGACATTCCATAAGTACTTTGGATTAAGTTCGATTGGGAGCCAACATCCCAATTAAAATTATGTTGCTGACCTGGCGAGATGGAAATAACTTCTTCTGTCGTATCAGCAATTAATCCGGATGAAACATTTTTTGATACGATAAAATTACTTGCGCCACAGAAAGCACTATCTAAATTCTCTATCGAAACAGAATACGTTTTGCTTGCGCCGCTTTGTGCAAACTGTTCTGACGGCGAAATCATTATTGTAGGTGGAAAATGTGAACATTCAAATCCAATATCCAATGTGGCAAGTGCATTCCCTGTACTAACTGCGCGAATGCTGATGGCATTGTTACTATCTTCAAAACTATCATTTTCAGTTAGTGTCGTAATAAGATAAGTTGTCGCCCTTCCACTACCAAGGTATCGATGAATTGAAATTTTATCTGCATATTGAAAGGAGACTGGATAGTTACCGATTGCTTGACGATAAGAAAGATAATAATAATCACCGCTATCTTTCTTAAACAACCGTATCACCTGATTGTTCCCATCTGGTGTATTTTCAAGTGCTGCGATATTGTATGAACCAGATTCTGTGATATCAACAATGCTATTTGGATGTGCATCAAACCAATTTAGCTGGTCACGATGCGGTGCATTTGATGTATTCCAAGAAGAATTATTGCCCATTATTCCAGACAAATCACCATATTCAGAGTCGCTAATCCCATCATTGTTAGAATCCACACTGGCGTGCAACAAATTCAAGTTGTGGCCAAGCTCATGAGCGTAAACCATACCATCAGCAGGTTGTGCAATCCAGACTCGACAATAGGTACCACAACCCACATTTGCAACACCAACCCAGCCACAATTGGGTAATCTAGTATGGTGCGGTAAAACGTAAACTCGATGTTGATATTGCGATAAATCTATTCCCAAATTCGTTAACTCATTGTCAGCGGCTACTCCCCAGCTGGTATAATCACAGCTATCTGCCACCTTGTGATTGATACTGACCGGACCAAACACGTCGGCGTTGTTATCGCCATCAGTGTCATCCACAAATCCTAATTGATTATAGGAACTCGCCTCAAATACACCTGTGACTGATTTATCATTGTAATACATAATATTTGCTACCTGATCGGTTGTATAGCCATCAGATGCCCCTGCATCTATGAAATCAACCAATACAGTTATTGCCTTTCGCTGAGTATCCGCTGTGGTAGAAAACATGTTTTCACTTTGCGCTTGAGAATCATTTAAATTGATAATTTCAATCTTCTCCACCTCGAAAAAATCTTTTTTCATATTGCCTTTTATCTTGATTTTGTCGCCGGTTAGCAACATTTTATTTTGCAGAAGTTCCTTAGACAAAAATCTTAGCTTATGCTGTGATTGATTTGTTTTTATTCTATATACGCGTTTTGATTTTTTATTTATAAAGTCATCTTCTTCAAATACTAAGACTTCACCATACAATTCAGATTGTGCAAACACTTGAGGCGCAAGGAAAATAGCCATTATGACAGACGTGATAAAAACCAGAAACGAACGATGAAATATATTGCGCATAAAATTTCCTGAGATTAATTAATGAACTCGGAGTGTTAAAAACATTAACATCTCCAAACCAAGCAATTGAACCACTCAGCAAGATGAGGGCCAATAAAAATAAACGAATGGAAAATGACTAAAAAAGGGAATTACCAATTGAACAAAGTGAACTATTATTCAAAAGATTGAAAAATAAAAATTGACGATGTGGTGTGAGCCATAACCTGGTTTTGTTGGGATTCGCAAAAAACCACTTATACCAACCTTCATGTTAGCAGATGGGGAAGAATCTAATTTTCGAAAGTCAAAATATTTAGGATTATTTAATACAACGGCAACTGACGCCACCGCACTTGTTCTCTAGTTTGTCACACAGCTTACTGTCACAGATATTATTTAACTCATCGAATTTAAGCCAAATTTTGAACTCCTCGTCACGACATTCCCCGGCGAACTCAAACATTTTAAAATGACAGTTGTTCCCCCATAACATCCAGTTTAATTCATCTCTGACAAGTAGAAGGATTTCACCATTTCGTTTCAAGGTTCGCACCACAGATTGATTTGGTCGCTCGTCACGGAAGTTCACGTTATTTATCTGCATGGTCATAGTACAATCCCAAATAGTTTAACGCTTCTTAATCGGCGCTTCGCTTGATTCACTTTAATTCAATTTAGAACTAAAATTAAACCACATCTAAAAAATAAACATAAAATTAGAAATTATTTTGTCGATATTCTCATTAGCATAAGCTTTTTTTTGGAGACACCTATGTTTACGGTTGAAAGTCAAAACAAGGGAAACATTGACGCAATAATTATTAAACCCAATACAGAATTTAATACTGCTGTTCGACAAGCCTTTACTGAAATTTATAAGCCCAATCCCAATGCACATTACACGCTGAATTTTGAAAATCTATTGGAATTAGAAAGCAGTGGTGTGGGAATGTTATTAAGTTTTTACGATTACTGCCATGAGAACGCAACAATAACAATAAATAATTGCTGTCAAAAAGTACTCAATACCTTATATGTTTCCTGCTTGTATCGACTTTTTTACATTCCTCAAATCAACTCCAATTCTTATGAAAATGCCAACATGCTGAATAAAATTAAATCTTGTAGTAACGATTTGGAGCAGGAATTTAAAATCCAGCAACAGTTAAAAGAATAATAATTGATCCGCCAAACAGAAAAACCCACTTTATCTGACAAAGCGTCAGATGATACAATCAATAAAAATAATCATTGATGTAAATTCGCACTCATAAAAATCCAAACCTAAAACAAACAATTATTTTTGCTAAAAAGGATAATAAAAATGACAGAAGCATCTCAAACTTTAGATGAGCAAAACATTCCAGCAGCAGATACTCAAGAAACACAATCTAATCCCTCAAGTAATACCAAGATACATCAATTTGAATTCAATGGAAACGCCAGCGAATATTTTAAAATATGGATAGTTAATATCGTTCTGACAATTCTAACACTTGGCATTTACTCCGCTTGGGCAAAAGTCCGGAAAAATCGCTACTTCTATGGCAATACTAAAATTTGCGATGCTAGCTTTGAATATACTGCCTTACCAAAACAAATACTCATAGGTCGAATCATTGCTGTGAGTTTCTTACTTGCAGCTACTGTTTCTACCAATATTAATCCCCTATTTCAATTTTTATTCATTTTAATTTTTTTATTGGTTGCACCGTGGGTTGTTACAAAAGCAATGATGTTTCGCATGCGAAATACCAAATATTGTAATATTGCGTTTGGCTTTAACGCGAATTATAAAGAAGCATTTATTATTTTTTATTTACTAGCGCCCTTGATTCCTCTTACCTTCGGATTGATTTTTCCCTACTTCATTTATCGATTGAAAAAATTTGTGGTAAACCAATCCCGCTACGGACAAGCACCGTTTCAATATACTGGCACATCGGGTGATTTTTATAATGCTTATATTGGCGCATTTTTTATTGCAATTTTAGTTGGTGGACTTGCTGTATTAGTGGGGACATTGATTCCGTTTATTATGCCGATTCTATTCATCGCAGTGTATGCCTATGCATATGCCTACATTCATGCTGTGACAACCAATGCGATCATGAATAATAGCAATATTGATGAAATTGAATTTAATAGTCAATTAGCTGCCGTTAAACTTGGCACGATTTATTTTACCAATATTATTGCAATTGCTGTGAGTATTGGATTATTAACACCCTGGTCTCAAATCAGATTAGCTAAGTACAAAGCAGAAAGTTTGCAATTAGAAACGAAACATGATTTAAATTATTTTTCGCAAAAGGAACAGGGAAATTCCAAAGCACTTGGTGAAGAAATCGGTGAAGTTTTTGATTTCGATATTGGTTTATGAAAACCATTAACGGCCAATTTTATAATGGCATTGATTCGAAAGCCCACTCTGCCAAACTCGCAATTTATGAGAACACCATTACGCTTGAATCAAACTCCTTAAAAAGTATTACATTACCCACTAACGCCTTAAAATTTAGCGACCGTATTGGCAATACACCCCGATTTGTTATCTTTCCAGACAATTCAAAGTTTGAAACTCAGGACAATGATGCCATTGATGCCATCGCATCTAGCATAAAATATAACAAAACGTCAGGTATTTTACATTTATTAGAAGCAAAAAAACGATTCGTTTTAGCTAGCTTAATTTTATTGATTGCCTTTACCACCTGGGCTGGTGTTTATGGCATTCCGATTGTGTCGAAAAAAATCGCCTATGCAATGCCAAAAGAATTTCAAAATTTGCTGGGCAGTGAAGTAATTAGCTCAATGGATAACGCGGTATTTACGCCTAGCGAGATACCTGAGGAAAAACAAACTACTATTAGAGACCTGTTTGAAAAGTATTTTACATCCCATTCACAATTTTCTTACCAAATTCATTTCAGGAAAAGTAAATATATCGGTGCAAATGCATTTGCGATTCCGTCTGGTGATATCATTATTACAGATGGACTGATTGAGCTAATTGAAAATGATTATGAAATATTATCTATTCTTGCCCATGAAGTTGCCCATGTTGAAAAGCGACACGGATTACAAAGCTTAATCCAAGATAGCTTAGTTGCTGTTCTTGTTTTAAGTATTACAGGTGATTTATTTTCTACCACTGCGTTCGCTGCTAGCATTCCGATCTTTCTAACAGAATCCCACTATTCTCGTGTATTTGAAAATGAAGCAGATGATTATGCGTTAGAGTTCCTTCGAGCAAATAATATTGATCCGAATCATTTCGCCAATATTATTGGTCGAATATCGCCGGATAAATCTAAAACTAATGCGTTCGATTATCTATCTAGCCACCCAGTTACAACGGAGAGAATGCAAAAATTCAGAAATTGATGTAATTTCGGTTAGTTAATAAGCAGCAATATGGGTGCGGTTTTCCATTCCAAAGTGAAAATGAATCCAGCCCGCATTTCTTACAGAGGTAGCTGAATTTTGGTATCACATTCGCATGTACAATTTATCATCAGGATTTTGGAATTCACCCCTCGTTAAGAGAGAAACATGTCCACAAAACTAATCTATATCATTTTGGCTTGTTTTATATTTGTACTCGGAGCCTATAGTGGCAAATTGCTTCGATCAAAACTACAAAATCACAATTCAAATTTTGATTTATCGATAGCAAATTCTCAAATTCAAAATAGCCTTGCAGAAGAATTTTGTAGGGAGTATGGGGGTGTTAAATCAAATGAAATTGTGCAAGATAAAATCGTGATCCATTGTAATCGCTAACGTGTTCAATAAGGAAAAACCGTAGAGAGTTTAAATATATTGGCAGACAATCCATTATTGGTTTCCTGATACCGATTATATGCAATTGATAAACGCCAACCCCTAACAAAAATGGGTGGTCGATATGTTAACTTCACTCCGAGTAAAATTGATTTAAATGGCCTTAAACGTGTATCCGCTGTCATAATATTTTGTCTTTGAGTATAAAGTTCCTGATAAAAATCCGATTCTGATTGATTGTAAAAACGTAGACGACCTTGAATGATCCATTTACTAAATAGGTATTTATTCAATAAAAATTGGGCACTACTGGATTTCAATCCCCAATCATCTGTATATAATGAAATGTCTGAATTTAATGACATTCGATTCAACCAATAATAACTGCCTCCAAAAAATAGGGTATGTCTTAGTCTTTTGTCTGGATGAAATTCATCGTAAGTTTCTAATGCAAAGGGCGCTTCTACAATAATTTTTCTCAGTGGATTGCTTTGGTAACCTTTAACATAACCAAAACTATAACCCGCATTGATTAAACTCACCGGACTTAACAATTGCGTAAGTCCGAATGCGATGAATTGTGATTTTTTATCTTGAACGCCTTTTACCGTTAAAGAGTCCACATCGATTTGGTCATAGGTATATGAATAGTTTGCGGATAGCGTTAGGTTTTTTTGCAGAAACTCCTCCGCATAATTGACGCTAAAACCACGTGATGAAAAATCAGTTTCTTCGCTTGCATAGAGACTTCCACCAAGTAGTAAATCTCCATATCGAGAATTTCCACTCAGAACAGCTTCATGGCGATTTTGATCAAAGCCGCCACCGGATCCTCCTGAGATAGTTGTAGCACCACTAAGAGCATCAATGTCATCTGCGTTGGATGTGGATTTGGCTTGTTTAGAAAAGTTTTCAAAACCATATTTAAAGGCGACATTGCTGTCTTCGTCTACGGTTTTATTAATACGAACATTGGGTGAAAACACATTTAAATCACCACTATCTTTGTAATGGGAAACAAATAATTCAATTTCATCTTCAGCGTTCACCCAAACACTCAAGGAAAAAGTGAGTATCAAGATCAGAAATAATCGAATTTTATAGGTATGTTGTTTCATAGCTCATCAAAACAAATGCCGAATATGATTTACATCATACTCGGCATAAGCATCCCAAGAACTGGAAGGAGTGTACAAAAGGGATTTTTTAGAAATGGGCTATCTCTTAATGCGGCCCAGTATGTCCACCTGGTGCATCCGTATGTCCACGAAGCACATGAATATCAAATACTGCAATATTACCTGGATGATCACCTAACGTTTCAAACCGAGCAACTGGGGCGGTATCGTTCATCATGTCAATTACCACAATCTCCTTACAACCTGGACCACTCGCAGCGCCATCATGTCCACAATCACCACCATTTGGGTAATAGATGCGATTATTCATCGTTGGTCCATTACGATGTGCGGGTCCCGCACCGACTTCCATGGACTTGATTGATGCACCATCTTTTAACTTACCGGTTGTTAAATCAATGTCTGCCATATTTAAAATGTTAACCACATTGGTTTTTACCGTATCATTTGGTGGCCCGAAAGGTACGCGACTTGGAAAATAAACTTTTTTCATTTTCATACCACTGTCCATTTCCATGGAGACAATGTCAAAACTACTTGTGGCGACATCGCCAAAGTCAATCACTGCTTTTACTGCATCATCATTTTCTGCGTCGATAATGGAAAAATATCCATGACCACCTTCTCCCTCATGTTTTACATAACCTGCGGTGTAAACTTCTTTTCCGTCGTGGGATGCTTTCATGTAACCTGCTGCGGGAATTTCTTTGTCACCCGTACCAACCAAAATATCATGCGTTGTCATGGCACCAAGATCACCTGTGGTATCAATAACTGAAACAGCAATATCATCTCCAGACGTTATGCCTGTGTAAATGCGGCCACTGACTTTTGAAAATGCCATCCCATGAGGTGTATTAGAAACATCATCCTTTGCTAGATCAACAGTCTGTTGCACGGTTAACATAGTCGTATCATGATTCATGTGATCGTTATCTATAATCGAAACTGATTGTTCTGTTAAGTTATGGGTAACGAACAAACGCTTTGTTCCTTCTTTTGCTTCATGTGGATGAGCAAATGCACTCTTCTTATGTCCATTACCAACCAAAATTTCTTTAACTGATCCAAAATTATCGGAATCCATATGATCCCAGTTTACACGGAATACAGAATCATCCGCGCCATCTTGACTCGGTCCATCATTATTTATCCATATATGTTTTCCATCTGGGTCTGCAAACGTATGTACAGCTCTTGAAGGCTTACCGGTTAAGTCACTTACTAAGGGAATGATTTGGCCGACACTATTGTCATTTTGCGGATTGATCATAACTAATCCACTACCGATATTTTCAAAGTTACCATCGTCGTTTTTATCAATCTCGACGCCATTTCGGATAACCAAAAATATCATTTTGTGTGCATAATGAATTTCGCCAAGTTCGGTTACAGGATTACCATTGGCATTTTTTGGTATAATTGATTTAACTAGTCGAATGTCTGACTTGCCATCGTCTTCATAGATATTTAGATTTGCTCCTGCATCCGTGGCATAGATTCCATATTCTGCAGAAAAAAATACTTCATCATCATCGTCACCACCACCACATGCGCCTAATAAAGCTGATACACAAAATCCAAATATAAGTAAACTTGCTTTCTTCAAGGTAAATCTCCCCGTCAATAAATTATTGTTCACACCCACAACCGCCACCACTCATTGGAATGCCAATGGCTCCTTGCGCTAACGCTTTATGCATATGTTGATCATACGACAATTCTTCCACATCAATATTTGGCTGCATAATTGGATCTGATAAATAGCCTCGTTCATAAGGCTTTACATTTACACATGCGCTTAATGTGATCATTTGAAAAATTACATAAGCAAATATAATTTTTTTCGATTTTATAAGCATGTGATGAATGATATTGATGAAAATGGATGTTGACAATAGACAAATTGTCGCAGTAAACAATTATGTTTTACGTACTTGACCCATTTTGTCGGTAACGGGACAAACGATCAATATCGTTTTTTTGTATTGAATAATTGTTTTAATAACGAAAGACCAACGATAAATTAAATTCACATTTCAAACATTTTTTGCTTGTATCGTTTTAACGATTTACCATAAACTTATTAATTCGAAAATGAAAAAAGTAATATTCGCGACGTCGTTTTTTTCTAAAGCCTCAAGAGGAGGAATGCATTCATGCACTTAGATAACTTTCTCACATACTCTTATGTGCTTTTTTAACTTAATAACCAATATATCATGAGTGAAATTAATTCATCACTCGCAAATTTATTGCTGGTTGATGACGATGAAATATTCTGTGATGTATTATCATCATCGCTAAAAAAACGTGGTTTCAATGTTTTAGTCGCTCACGATGTTAACCAAGCAATAACTGCCGCAAATCAGACGATACCAGAATTCGCAATTGTCGATTTGAATATGCCTGGACCTTCCGGTTTAACCTTAATTGATAAACTGATTGAAATTGATCAGCAAACTAAAATAGTAGTATTAACGGGTTATGCGAGCATTACTTCTGCTGTGGATGCAATTAAACGTGGCGCAACGCATTATTTAACGAAACCCGCAGACACTGACCAAATCATAGCTGCATTTTATCGCCATAAGGGTGACTCAACTGTTACTATTACGAATTCACCGCTAACAGTAAATCAACTTGAATGGGAACATCTTCAACGAGTTTTATCTGAATGTGACGGTAATGTTTCTGAAGCAGCAAGACGCATGAAGATGCACCGCAGGACATTACAACGTAAGTTAAAGAAAAATTTTGCCGCATTCAGTGTAAATACTTAAATCCATTCTTTCCTTTCTTATGCGACAATTTGTCTCTTTTCAGATTCGTGCAAATAGTTAAAATATCTTTTTGTTTTATCTCATAAATAGAATTATTTTTCATCTGTTTTAACATAAACGTGATTTAGTAGCAGTTTTTCATTTTTAATTAATTTAATTAACTTGATATTCGTTTCGAACTCTTAATAAAAACAATATAAAAATAGTTGCAAATTATACAGGGGAAACCACAATGGGCCAATTTACAATTAAAAATACGCTTCTTGCATCATCAATGCTGCTTGGCGTTTCAATTTTAACTTCTACCGCTTTACACGCGGCAAATCCTGCACATTTAGAACATCCACATAGTGCTGGCACATTCATGATTGAATATCAATTCATGCGCATGAATATGGATGGACTACGAGACGGAACAGATGACGTATCAAAAGGCCTAGCCGCCGCCATGCCGAGTAATGGTGGTAGAGCCGACTACAATCATATGATGGTACCAACTTCAATGACTATGGACATGCATATGATTATGCCAATGTACAACATAACTAAAGAACTGAGTGTTATGGTAATGGGAATGTACATGAGCAACAAAATGGATATGTTTAATCGAATGATCCCAGATGCAAAGCCCAGCATGGAAACCAGCGGAATTGGTGATACAGAAGTTAGCTTAAGTTATAAATTCATGGATGATCAACTCGCTGCAAGTTTTGGTTTGAGCATCCCCACCGGTAGCATTGAAGAAAAAGTCACAATGAAAATGATGCCAGATGCTGATCCAGTTACGGTTCGCGCTCCCTATGCAATGCAACTGGGCTCCGGCACCTATGACATCACGCCCTCACTTACCTACTTAGGCGCGTATTATGATTTGCGATTTGGCGCACAAGGTAGCTACACCTATCACATAGGTGAAAATGACGCAAAATATACACGTGGTAATAGTATTGATTTTCAAACTTGGATTCGTAAAGCATTCTTTGGCGTTGTGTTTGATGCCGATCTCAAAGTTCGACACGCCAATGAAATTGATGGTGCAGATAGTAAGATTGCGCAAACCATGGCAATGGGCGCTATGAAGGCTGCACCAACGGCCTATCCTGCTAATTATGGCGGAACCACAGCAACATTTGGTATTGGAGCCGCAGTACCCGTTAGCATTGTGACTGTTGGTCTTAAATTTGGTATTCCCATATATCAAGATTTGAATGGATTGCAAATGAAACAAAAATGGGTTGCTGGTGGCACGCTCACAGCAATGTTTTAGCAAACCAGTTATAGCACAATAAAAAAGCCATCCTAAAGGATGGCTTTTTTATTTTTGCGGATTTTTTAAACTATTAAAATTGGTCAAATTTCCGATGAATTGCAACAAGATCAGAAACCGATCAAACCATCCGAATCAATTTTCAAAATCAACTTAAAATAAGTACAAATAATCCACAATGGCAAATATATCCATACGATAGTTTTCCCAAAGCTTTTTTTTTGAGAACAAAAAAGACTAAAATATTATGGCAACAGGATAATTGGATTTCTAATCCACCGTTATAACTGATCACATTACCCAGTAGTAATAAACTAGACTGAAGTGTATTTATAACAAATAAAGAATTGGATAAATTGACAAAGTATTTTCAAGTACCAACAGTGCATGAAAACGATAATATTATTCATTATACGGAAAATTCAAGACAGTCATGATTTATCGAAATGCGCGACAATCCGACTTACCTGGTATACAAAACTTTTTAGCCGAGAGAAATTTACCATGCGATGATATTGCTAGTCATATCAATAATTTTGTCATCATTGAAGTTGACAATAATATTGTCGCAGTAGGTGGATTAGAAATTTATGATTCCGTTGCGCTATTACGATCCATTGCAGTCTCAGCTAAAAATAAAAATATTGGCCTCGGTAAAAAAATACTATTTTTACTTGAGGAAAAAGCCATTTTAATGGGCGTTAAGCAATTTTATCTGTTAACTGAAAACGCTCAAAACTATTTCCAAAAATTTGGTTTTTCAATTATTGAACGCGATAAAGTACCCAGCGTTATTAAACTAACAAAACAATTTACCAGCCTATGCCCAGACTCTGCTATCGCAATGACTCGAGACCTAAATCATCAATAAAAGAGATTATTTATGCTAACTGAAAAAATCAACAAAAGAGAAAGTGGAATTATACTCTATGGAATTACTCCCCCCAAAAAAGACACTGCTGTTGAAAAAATTAAAGAAATTGCGGAACGACAAGTTCAACGTCTACAATCTTTAGATATTGATGGATTAATTCTTTATGACATTCAAGATGAAAAAACACGAACATCAGAGGAGAGACCATTTCCTTTTTTAGAAACACTCGATGCCGCAGATTACAGCAAAAAATATTTGAATTCACTCAATGTAGAGAAAATTATCTATCGATCTGTTGGAAAATATAGCGAGGAAGAGCTTGCAGCGTTTTTAAGTAAATCATCACCCACGGAAAACTTAACCGTATTTGTTGGCGCCGCATCAAAAACGCAAAATGTAACATTATCCATGAATGATGCATATCAATTAAAAACAAAAATAAATCCGAACTTGCTTTTAGGTGGCGTCACCATTCCAGAGCGACACGAAAGCAAAGGTGATGAACATATTCGAGTTTTCAACAAAATCAAACAAGGTTGTCGTTTTTTCGTTTCCCAAGGGGTATATGATGTGAACGCATCGAAAAATTTTCTTTCTGAGTACTACTATTATGGTCAAGAAAACAATATTCCTCTCGCGCCAATACTTTTTACACTAACACCCTGCGGATCAACTAAAACACTTCAATTTATGAAATGGCTAGGCATCAGTATTCCAAAATGGTTGGAAAATGATTTAATCCACTCCCATGATATTTTACAAAAATCCATTGACTTTTCTGAACACAGTTGGCTAGAACTGAAGGATTTTGCTGATGAAAAAAACATTCCCATTGGATGCAATATTGAAAGCGTTGCAGTTAGAAAAGTCGAAGTAGAGGCATCCATTGAATTATTAAATCGAATAAAGCGTCAATAAACATGATATCCTCAACTGGTATCTAAATTGAAGTTTGTCATAGATAGCGCTACAGCTCTGAACATTCTTGATAACGAAATATCGGACTTACTAACGGAAACTTATGTTTCTAGCGGATTCACATCTATACAAACTGCAAAATCCATTTTTTTACCTCAGAGTGTCAGAAAACGTGGTGATATCATCGCAGCGCGTTGCGTTGACGATCAACGCTTTGCAGGAATGGTTATCATTGTTACGCCAAAATCCTCCGCTTGCCGGATTGCAAATTCTGATGAATCTGAAATGCATTTATTGGCAACAAAACCAAATTACCAAGGTTATGGTTTAGGAAAACGCCTGGTCTCTGCGGCAATTGATTATGCAAAACAATTGGGTTATTCCAAAATGGTATTGTTTACACAAACAAACATGTTAACCGCTCACCATCTCTATGAATCGACTGGATTCATACGGCAACCTGATCGAGATTTTAGTCAAAATGGTAAGGAATTTTGGGTGTTTGAAATAGCGTTCTGAGCATACCCAAACGATTCAAAATAACTCAAAGTCAACCATCATCAAGCCCACTCAACAACATTTCCATTAATTCATTAGCTGGATTACCATTAATAGTGAGAGTCATATCTGACAATCGTGCTTTGCTGCTCAAAATACCATTCTTCATCTCTACCATCTTTTGTTCAACCAGCATATTTATTTGTTGTCTCGCCATGAGATGACTTTGTTGTGTAATTTGTGCATCTGACATTTGAGCACCTTGTGTATTTATTTGTTGCATGATCATTGGCTTGAGCTGTAATTCAGCTACTTTCAACACCATAGACTCCGTTAAATCAACATCTAATTCCGCTTTAATTTTTTCCAATATAACAACAATATTTTCAAGATCAATTTTTTCACCTTCTTCTATTTTTAAGCTTATTTGGAATCGCGCTTTTTGCATACCCTGGGGCGTATTAACACTGAATTCATTGATTTTAATTTCAGGCCCTTTTTGCAAAAAACCAGGTAATAATTGGGTTAAGATACTAGACCAAGCTGCAGCAAGTTTTTCTTGTGACATATTGGCTTGATTGTTAATTGAATTCGATATGACTTGCATCTCTTCCAAGGAATTCACATCTAAATTATTAATATCCATCAATAGTACAACTGGACCATAATTTTGATCATCGACTTGAACCTTATCAATAGAAAATTTATTTAATGAATTAACGAGTTGATCTTCTAAATCTTGTCGCATTTTTAAAAAAATGTTATCTATTGCAACTTTTCCCTTTATTTCACCATTCTCCAACTCAGAAAAACTTGCCGTCTTAAATCCAAATTCGGAATTGCCTAACCATAAATTGTCACTGATTTTGTTCATCTCACCACGTAAATTAATTGAATCAATTTTCGCATCTGCTTCATTATCTTTGATTGATAGTTGAGGTGAGCTAACATTCATAACTAACGACTTTTTCTCAGAGTTCCAGTTAAAACTTCCTTTTGCGCCAGACCATGAAATGAACGTATTATTTTCTTGGAATGTAATGGGTGAAACAATTAGTTCATTGTCTGCATTGCCTGAAATATCCACCAACGTGTGGATTAATAATGGCGTTTCACCTTGAAATATTTTTTTTATATCTTTATCTAACGATTCATCAAATTCAATTTCTGTTTTTATGTATGCCAATGCTGGAACAAATGATTGGGTTGGTGTTGAAACAACTGGGCCATGCGTTATTGTGTGTAATAAATTAATATTGGCGTCTTTAAATTTTTCTTGAAGATCCAATGGCATTGATAAAACATGTTTACTTTGGCCAATATTAATGACACTTTTTGCTTGGCTATTTTCAAATCCTGACGTGTAAGACGTATTACTTAACGGGAAACCTAATTCCTGAGTTAAATTTGTTAACGTATTATCAAATTGTTGTTTAGTATTGTCACTTATCCACCATTTACTGCCAAAATAACTTCCGCTAAAAACAACACATATCACTATTAGAATCGCTAGTTTTTTCAAATTTTATTCCTTTAACCTAGTCACATATGCAATTGAATCCTAGGTTTGATAATGGTGAACACGATAGAACCTATTTTTACCAACTGATATTGAATATACCCTCAGCGTTATTGATTTAGGTGTTTTTAATGTGCCAATATTTGTTCTCAACGCGACGCGACAACGCATATAGACATTCTATACAAGGTGGAGCATCAAAGTTGAGAGCGAATAGGGGCATGTTAAAAACACCTAAATCAATAATGCTACGGGTATATATATTAGCAGATGGAAATGTTTAATGAGATGGATTAATGTAGGAATTTGGGGCAAGGTTAAATACTGAACACAAGAACATGGGTTGATAAATTGAAAATATATTACAACACGAATGTACTTATCAAACCAATTATTTCTGCTTTCACTAACTTTTTACAGATTCGAATTTGCAGCCGAACAAATACATCGCAAATTTTTTAATAATAGTAAGATGTAAATATCTTTTATACACCCTCTACATTAACCAAAGTGAATTTAATCATTATCGTATTTTTAACATCAGCTTGTTTTTCTTGTAAACCCTCTCCTTAAGAGTCAATGCTGATAGGGCGATCAACATCTTTTGCTGAAGTTTTACGTTCCGTATATAATCCACTCCGTTCAAATATAAAATGTTTAACCATTATGCGATTTAAAACCTATATTTTCGTGTTATTCTGTGGGCTGATTTCTACAAATTTAAATGCCAAAGAAAATGAAGATCTATTTTTAAGAGAATCAACTCTATTTACCAACAAAGGTAAGTTTTCGTCTGAGTACGGAATTTTTTACAAAAAAACGGTATTTTCAACTTTAGATTCGGTTGTTAATAATGAATCTTTAACGAACAATTTTATTTTGCGATACGGTATAACTCAAAATCTAGAATCAACACTTTCAGCTCCATTTATTTTCTCCGTCAATGAACATAGAAAACTGAATCAAAGTATCGCTAACGAACACAATACTGGCTTCGGAGACCTTAAATTCAACCTCAAGTATCACGCTTTTCAGGAAAACCAATACCAACCAGATATTTTGTTTTCTATTGGAATTAAATGGAACAATGGAGAATATTTAAATAATGAAAAACCATCTTTAGGCTCTGGATCTCGTGAATATAAAATATCAACAATATTGGTTAAAATATTTGATCCAGCTGTAATCTTCACTCGGTTTTCTTATATATACCCAGAAAGAAATTCATTTAAAAGTAATACCATTGATACAGGGCACACCTTTAACTATAGCTTTGGTTCAGGATATTCACTCAGTGATCAAATTACATTTGGCATGGCAATCGAAGGTAATTATTTATTCAATCCAAAAATCAATAATGACTCTGTTGGTAGACAACATGCTATAACACTACAGCTCTCCAATACTATCATGATAACGAAATCATGGTTTATTGAGCCTAGCGTTGCTTTTGGTTTAACACCTGAAGCACCGGATGTGGTGATTGGTGTAGTAATTCCAATTTACTATTAAAATGGCCTTAAAATTGCCCTAGTATTTGATTGAGGAATAAAACAATAGAGAAAATGGTAAATATAATTGGAGGAACTCATGAAAAAAATGTTAATTTTTAGTTGTGCATTACTTTTGTTATCTAGCTCAATAACTTGGGCATCTGAACCCGATAGCTCGCAAACATTTTCAATTCTAAACAACGTTGACGCTGTGTCGCTGTTAGACGACGAAATGGCTTCGACTCACGGCAAACATTTAACCATTACAAATGGCACTAATAGCTGGGAACATCCAGTTTCTGCTTTCCATGGAACGCTTACAATTACACCTAGAGGTGGAGCAAATTTAGTAATTACTGAATTTTTAAAACCCTAAGCATCGTTAATTTTCAACCATTTTGTTTTATTCCTCAACTATAAAAATTTGTTTTTTGCGATTAGCAATAATTTTTTCTGCCCTTTTTACAGTTCAATATCCCTCTTTTCTAAATGCCGCAACGACATCTATTCATCAAGAAAACTCTAGATTGTATAAAACCATAACGAGTTACTTAGACTTTAAAAAAAATAACGTTGTTATGCAGCAATATGATTATTCCTGTGGAGCAGCTGCATTAGCGACCTTAATGAAATTTTATTATAACGATAATGTTAGTGAAAAATCCCTTTTAAATCTCGCCAAAACTTCAACTAGCATAAACCAGGAATCGATAAAAATAAAAGGACTCTCGCTACTGGATCTAAAACATATTGCGATTCAAAAAGGCTATCGTGCTGCTGGATTTAAATTAACAGTGAATCAATTGAGATTGCTAACCGGGCCAGTTTTAATCTTTTATAAACCCAGGGATTTTCCTCATTTCGCTGTTTTTAAAAAAATCAGCAAATCTAGAGTATATATTGCAGACCCAGCACGAGGAAATGTACGCGTATCAATTAATAATTTTTTAGCAATTTGGGATGGGCATGTTTTAGCGTTAGAAAAGTGAAATTTAAAGCTTTCAAATGCTTCTTTCTGAGATGATTTCCTGTTTATTTTAATAATTAAACCATTTCAAGTGAATTGGTTTCAAAGATATTTTTATTCTAGCTAAATACCAGTAGCTTGATAGATTATAGCGACCTGGTATTACACCTGCATCCTCGCACATCTTGGATTTTCACAAATACAGTACCCCACTAGTAAATTAATACATAATGATAAATGGAGATCAAGTTATGCCGAAAAGAACATACCATCAATTTTTAATTTCTCGTTTAATAGTCATATTTTTGTGCGCTGTTGTATCATCTCAATTATTGGCCTCCGAAAACTTTCCAGACATTAAATTGAATGCCAAAACACTTTCACCAGAGGACAGAAAAAGATCGGAAATTGAATTGGCGAATGTCAATGCATCTCAACGAAACGAAGATCGATTGAATTTGTTGATTCAATTCGATGGTCCAATTAAAAAAATATGGAAAACAAGATTAACACAAATGAAAGTTGAGATTTTAGAATATATTCCTGACTTTACATTTAAGATCAGTGCAGTAAGAAACATGATTTCCAAACTAAGAAAAATGCCACATGTTATATGGTTAGGACAATTTAAACCAATTTATAAATTTTCGAAAAATATAAAAACTGATGGTATCCAGCATTATCGTATTCGAATCAACAAATCTGCAAATATGACTAAGGCTATAGAAGCTATTACCAACTTAGGCACTGAAATTTTACGACGCAACAATAAAGTGATAATGCTACGCGCGAATGAAGAACAAATAAATTTCGTTGCCAGTTTATCAACGGTCGATTGGATTGATAACTTTCAATTCCACAAAAAACATAACGATGTAGGTACCGGTACAATTATGCAATCAGTCACTGCTAACGCAAATGGTTTTGATGGTTCAAGCCAAATTGCAGCCGTAGCAGATACTGGAATTGGTGATGGAACAAAATCTGGTGCTCACACCAACATTGCTGCTTCTCGAATCACTAACATTTTTAATTGGACAACGGGAAATGCGGCAAGATGTTATCGCGTTAAAAAGGATGGCCCTCAGGATGTTGACAGTGGTCATGGAACCCATGTTTCAGGTTCGGTATTGAGTGCAGGCAATACTAGTGGCATTGGTAAAGGGACTGCGCCAGCGGCAAATTTAGTCTTTCAAGCGGTTGAGGAATATTTAGATGTTTATGGCGCATGTACTGATCCTACTACACCAGATGGTTATTATTTAATTGGCATTCCATTGGATTTAAGAGATTTGTACCAGCAAGCTTATGATGTGGGTGCACGGGTACATTCAAATTCCTGGGGTAGTAATGCTCAGGGAGAATACACCCTTGATAGCAGCAATTCAGATGATTTTATTTGGAACAACCCAGATATGAGCATAACATTTTCAGCTGGCAACGACGGAATTGATGCATCAGCGGATGGAATTGTTGATGCTGACTCCATCGGCTCACCTGCGACTGCAAAAAATGTTATTACGGTTGGTGCTAGTGAAAATGAACGATCCACTTATCCCTGTGACAGTAACTTACCCTATATTTCTCATGATGCTTATCAATCCGGTGAAACTTGTCTTAGCATGTCGACAAACAATTTACTGGGAACCTATGGTGATAGATGGGGCCCTGACTTCCCCACCCCACCACTTTCCACTGATCCAACAGCAGGCAATAAAGAACAAATGGCAGCATTTTCCAGTCGTGGACCAACCGATGACGGCCGCATAAAACCCGATGTTGTCGCACCTGGCACTTGGATCCTATCTGGATTTTCTGGTTTATATCAAGAGGGTTATAGTGATCAATTAAATCCACAAAACAACAATTATCAATGGGATGGCTGGGGAATGCCATTTGATGGTCACTATAAGTGGATGGGGGGTACCTCAATGTCAAACCCGCTTGTCGCAGGTGCTGCAACAGTCATTCGAGATTTTTATCAAAAAACCTATCAGCTTAATGCAAGTGCGGCCTTAGTCAAAGCGACTTTAATTAACTCTGCTGTTGATTTACTTGATGAAAACAATGATGGTGTCAATGATAATTTCTTTCCTATACCCAACATCCATGAGGGATGGGGGCGAGTTGATCTTGGTCACGCAACTGATGGACAATCGACTTTTATTGAAAACAATAGTGGATTATCCACAGGAGATATTGATAACTTTGTATACGATGTTTCCAATCCAGGCTCATCTTTTAAAGTAACACTTGTTTGGAGCGACTACCCATCAAGTGAAGCAGCAGCACTAAATTTGGTTAATGATTTAGATCTTGTTGTAACTGCACCAGATGGTACATCGATTTATTATGGAAATAATTTTAGCAATGGCTGGTCACCCACAGGTGGTGGACAAGATAGAGTTAACAATGTTGAAAATGTTTTTATTCAATTTGCCTCTCAGGGTAATTGGCAAATTAGTGTTGAAGGTTATAATATTCCCAACGGACCTCAGCCCTTCGCCTTAGTCGTTGATGGTGATCTAAACATTGACACCAGCCCAACTCTTTCCATTGAAAACCCAACTGCTAACCAAGAGGTTTCAGGATTCGTTCCAATTGTCATAAATGCTAACGACGTTGAAGATTCAATTGGAGCCTTAATAGTTGAGTGGAATGTTGATAGTAGTAACTGGCTAAGCACCACCTTCAACGTAACAAACAATCGTTATGAATCTGTTTGGGATTCTACTTCGGTAATTGATGGGCCACATATCATTAATGCAAGAGTAATAGACAGCGCTTTAAATGAAAAATCCAGTATGCAGAATATTAATGTTTTAAATTCAGAAATTCAATCAATTCACATTGGTGACCTGGATGCAACTTCTATATTGGCAAATCGCAATCGGTGGAACGCTATGGTAACAGTGACAGTTCACGATAGTTCAGAAAACTTGATTCAAAATGTAACTGTGGATGGTATCTGGAGTAATGGTGCAAACGGATCGAGCAGTTGTATAACTGATAGTAATGGACAGTGTACATTGGCAAAAAATAACATAAAACCGAATGTTTCCAGTGTTTCTCTAACTATAACAAATATTCAAGCAATTGGATTTAATTATACTGATACGAGCAATCACGATCCTGATAGCGGTAGTAATGGAAGCACCATTATGACACTAAAACCCTAATCAGTTTTCGTTAGGTAAAAAAAATGAGGCATTAAATGCCTCATTTTTTCCAATCTTATTTCAAGTATTGATGATTGACTTAAAATCCCCCTTGTCGAGTAATATTAATTGCGTCAATCGTTCCACCGTCAAAAGACTCAACTTTGTCACCAATTACAACTCTGCTTCCTTGTGTAAAAAATTGTGCAGAACTAGAAGCCGTATTAGCGACTCGAAGAAGTTGTGATCTCCCACTATCATTATTAAACGCATAAGTCGTAACAGTGAGGCCGCAACCAAACGTTTCTGTGTTCACAGTAGCACTTATGGTTCCCGATGTTGGAATTAGAACAGGACTGAAAATTTGAGACCGATCAGGAAATACAGTGCTTGCCATTAACTGATTTCCAATAATGTGACCAGTTACAGTTAATTTCACACCGACTCCAATATTAAATCCACTTGTTGGAACAGTATTATTCAATACTAACTGAAAACCTTGTCCATTCTGATCAACGAAATAATATTCGTTATTACAACTCGTCGCAGTAATCGTACCCATAAACGTCGATGTTTGACCACCAACACCAGTACCAAATCCATTACCAAACCCATTGGTGGGTGGATTATTTCCAAAGAACTGACCATTGGTATATTGGACTTCCAACGCATCAATCACTTGTGGATTATTGGATTGAAGACTGGATACAACTGTAATTTGAGCACCATTAGGTAATGGTTGAGGTAAATTTAACGCCGCCTCTCGGGTTAAACGTAACCTTTTTACAAGCCCGTTGCTACTTTGAAATTGATAGGTGTATACCGATATCGTTCCACAGGAAGATGGAATGCTTTCAATCATAGAAACGATAGTACCTGGCATCGGAGTACGATTGAACGGATCTGCAAAAGTTTGTATTGGAGCAATTTGTTGGGCAATTAAATTACCATTGTTCATGATACCGGTTACATCAAACTGCGATCCAACATTAATCATTGTACTTGCTTGCAAATTGTATCCGACACTTAACTTATACAATGTACCAGTATGATCAACAAAGTTATAAATTTCGGATTGTGTATTTGAGCAATCCACTCCAGTGATTGTGCCCACTGTAGACATAACATTGTTGTTCGGTGTTGGCGTTGGTACATTTGGATTTGCAATTGTGCTAGGCATTATCTTACTTGCATAAAATGTTGCACCAGTACCTGACATAAAACCTGTCACATGGACCTGATCACCTACCCGCAAAAATGCTCCAAGACTACCTTGCACTACGCTACTAGCATCTGTCGTAATAGAATATGCATTGCCAAATGAATCTAACAAACGATAGGTGTTTAAGGTACCTGCGCAATTAAACGTGCCGTCTACTGGACCAATTTCAATGATTGTTCCAGAGATAAATGTTTCGTTTTGTGGCGTTACGATTATTGACGTTGCATGCAACACACCAGGTGAGACTTCCGTTCCTGTAACCTGCACCCTTGCTTGATACGGCAAGGTAGTGGAAAAGTTTGTTAATCCAGAAATTTGAGTGTTATTAGATACCATCAAATTAAATTGTCGCCCTGTGTCAGTATTAAACCCATAGGTGTTTTGATTGGCATTACAATTAAAACCACTGCCAATTCCGCCGACACTACTAATGTAGCCGGAATAATTTGCGTTAGTTGTATTACCAAATGTAATGACCTGAATGGGAGAGCGAGCTTCAAATTCGCCCTGATTGACACCAAAATTGGAAATCCAAACACCCGTCACTTGAACTTGCATGCCAATCGACAGTGACTGTGGCTGCCCGAATTGATCAGGAACTCGTACTGTTATCGTGCTTCCCGTATCCATTCGTAAATATAAACGTTGAGTAGCATCAAAACCCGTTCCTGGCAAAATTGTTTCAATCGTGCCGCGAATTTGAATATTATTCGAAAATAAGTTTTGAATTTCTTTCAGTTCTTGCGTCATTATGATTGGTTGACCAAAATTACCTGCATTCAACCGTGTACCTCTAATTTCAACCCGCTTACCCACAAATAGAGTAAAACTTGACGCGACATTTTGAGGTACTTGTAATTCCAACATGGAACCATCATCTCGCAAAAGTACAAAATTATTCGTTTGAAATCCGGGTAATTGATACGAAGAACCGGTTTGTAAAATACCTGTAAACGTTTCTAGCGCAGTAGTAGTGGTATTAAAGTTGTCTGGTATAAAACGCCCATTAGGATCATTCATGCCAGTTAACCAAGTGCCTGTAAGATTGACGCGTTGGCCCGCCAAACTATAAGCTTGATTCACAAATTGATCTGCCACATCTAAAAATACCGTTCTACCTTGATCTGTAATGACATAAAACTCATTCAATCCATAGTTGCCATTGTTCTGAACACTATAATTTAAGATACCTTGTAAATTGTTGGCGAGAGGATTATTTTGTGTTTGCGTTATTTGATGAACATTGATAATACCTTGCGAACTAATTCCGCCTGGCGTGTAATCACCAATAACTTGCACGCTCGCTTGGTCTGGAATGTTGTTGACAATTGAAGATAGGCCAGCCGGAACATTCAACTGATACCAATTTCCGCTCGCATCGATTAACCAATATTTATCGTTACCGTATAATACTTGATTAACTTGATGAATAAATTGACCTTCTAAGTTCACCGTGTTTAATACTTGATTATTTTGAATTGCATTAAAGTTTTGCAATCTAATCGTTATAACAATTTCATTTGGGTTAGCATTAAAATTTGCTGCTCGCGAGTTCTGACCATTGACGGAAACAATGGTTGGTACACCAAAGTTTGGATCATAAGACACTTGTTGCACTGAATTTTGTAAAATCGCTTGCCGTAAATCTGCAAAAAATCTTTCAATGGAAGGGTTTTGGGAATTTTGATTGGGTAGTATCAAACTGTTTGTACTACGACGGGTGCGGCTCCGAATACCTGTCGGTTTAAAACTGATATCCTCGTCATACTCATCGTCATCGTCTTCATCAATTAATACATCTAATTTAGACGTTAATTCCTCAGGACAATCACACGACTTATCCAGAGTAAAAGAGTATTTACTTACTCCAGCATTTGCCCATTTTAGCTGATTACTTTCCAATTCCTTTAATAATGCTTCTTGATTACTCAACTCATCAGTTGGAGCAGAAGATTCATCTGATGAATTAGGTGAACAAGCAGTCAGCAAAAGAAAAAAAGACAGGACAAAAAATGATAACATGCGCGGATTTACGCACATACTACGGCGAATAGTGTTTTTCATAGCTCCCCCCAAGTGGAGATTTGATTTATATTTATATTTAACAGCACAAATTATAATTAGAATAATATCTTGAGTCATAGAAGATTAATTTATTATGAATTTTAAACTATGACTAATATTCGTACATACTTAACATCATATATTTTTTATTGTTAAAAAAACGTTAACACACTTTTTTTGATTACATGTAATCCAATTTTGATTCTACTAACGCGTTGACAAAAATTCTATCATTATTAAAACGAGGATTGGATTTCATCGATATAGTAATCATACATAATATTTTGATGAAATATCCCCCACATCATCATTTAAACGATTACTTTATTTAGTATACAGGCACGCCAATCAATACTTGATGAAAAAATAGCGAAAATACCAGCAAGCCGCTAAAACCAATTCCGATTGCAATTAAGTCTCGCTTAACTCCAATCACTTCATAAACCCTATTCTCCAATTGGTCTCGCTTTCTCGCCGCCTTAAAGCATAAAATTGCCCACAACAAAAATGAGCCTAAGAGAAAAACATCCGCGATACCACCGTTGACGATGAGATGAGAAAACGCCCATAATTTCACACCCACTAACATTGGATGACCTATACGCGCTTTCAAATGGGTACCAGGAACATAGACTGCGGCAAACATGATAAACGCGCACAACATCAATAGAGAGACGATATATACCCCACCTAATGGAGCCTCCCAGAGAATTGATGCATTCACACGGGCTTGCCCATAGCCATATACGATTAATATAATTCCAACCAGTGAGACAATGGCGTAGGCGGCCTGCCATTTTCCCCCACCAATTTGATCAATTGCCATGCTGCGTAGGTTGTCTGCAAATAGTCGAACAGAGTGTATGCCTAAAAATAAAGCCAAACCAATTAATAAAATTATCAATGTGTTTTCCTTGTCTGATTCATTCTTGATGTGAGTTTGTAAATTTCAATTATCCTAAAATGGTGCCATCGACGTTACCTCAATAATTTCGTCACTATTTGGATGGGAAAAACATAAATATTCCGCATGCAAATATAATCTATCAGCCCCTTTCCCATAAAGTTTATCTCCTAATATAGGCGTATCTAAACCATTTTTATGTGCGGCATGCATACGAAGTTGATGCGTCCTTCCAGTTATGGGAAACAAATGAATTCTGGTGGTTTTACTCGCTATACTGACTATTTTCCATTTTGTTATTGCCGGTTTACCATGTTCCATACACACCACTTGTCTTGGTCGATCATTTAAATCAACACGAAGTGGTAACGCTATCATTCCTTCAGTCGTATTACCGTTGAATCCCGCTTTTTTTGTTATATCTTGAGATAAAATAGCAACATAACGTTTTTTAATTTTTCGATTGATAAACTGTTGCTGCAATTTTTTATGCGCCAATTTGTTTTTTGCAATTAACATCAAACCAGATGTTGCCATATCTAATCGATGCAATAATAAAGGACCCGTAGCACTTGGATAGCGATGTTGCATCCGAGTTTGAACAGAATCTATTATATCTTTCCCTGGTACGGATAACATGCCACAGGGTTTATTGACTACAACAATGCTACCATCTTCATACACTGCTTCCGGAGACTCGCTCGAAAATGATGTATCGAAAGGTAACTCTCTCTCTTTTATTTTTAAGCCCTTCAACATAAATGGTAGAATGGCCTGACACCTTCCTCTGCAAGCAGGATAGAAATTTCCATGATGCCGAATAGAATTTTCTGGCGAGCTACCCCACCAAAATTCCGCAATTGCCAACGGCTTTAAGTTCTTAGTATAAGCAAACTGGAGCAATCTGGGCGCAACACAATCTCCAGTTCCCTCCAGTGGGGGATCGTCTGGAAAAAAGTCTAATTGTGATTTTGCTTGATTAACCCCATTGATTAATTTATAAGACGAAAATAGTTTTTTCTTAGATTCGATTGCAGCATTAGTTTTACGTTTTTCAAGCGCTACTCTTCGCTTTTTTATATTCTGTAAACGAGATTCAATGGAATTCAATTGTTCAATCCAACTTAACTTTGCTTTTTTTCTCTCCATGGAATCCAACTGACTTTGATAAGCAAGCTCCCGCTCCAATTTTTCGTATTCAATAACATCCAACAGTTCACCATTCTTGCGCTTCTCGTCCCGCTCAGTTTTTCGCTTTTTATATTTTATTGTTAATTCACTTAATTCTTTTTTTTGTTCCTCACGTAATTTCGTATATCTCGCTTGCAAATCCTTCACCTTTTTATCTTCTAAAAGAGATATGATTTGCACATCATAAAGTTGAATTATTGCATTTGCTTCCCTTTTTATATCGTTGATAACTTTCATATCAACTATGGGGGGAACAAATATGGGATTACTCAATAAATCATCTTGAAAGCCTTCAAATGCAGACAAGTACCCAATTCGATTTTGATTATCCAGAACAACAAGCACACCAAACATTCTTCCATATTTTTCTTCAGTAATCGGTGCATCCTCTGTCAGTCTTTTTTGTAATTCATGGCTTGCATACATGGCAAGTGGATGCGGAACATAGCTGAAAGGGGATAAAAAATGGCTTGGAATGTCTAAGTTATCGGGTAAATTGTTCAAATAATTTAACTGCTTCATTAACTATCAACATAAATGGACATAGGGAAATTGGATCTTAATGCCATGAATATTCATTGGAAATAAAACTGATAGGATCGGACCCGTTTTCTCCTCTATGCAGCCAAGCTTCTACCACAATCTTGCTTAATTCAGATGGCTTTTCGATTATTATAGACGATGTGATTGTCTCTCCTGGGTGAAAACAGAGGTCATTGTAAAAAAAAGAAAACCCTAAGAGCTCACGTTGTTTTTCTGAAAATTCCTCATCAAATTTAGAAATTGCATTTATTGACATACCGGATATATTACTCTCACCGTTGTTAGTAAATTTGTAATTGACCGTTAAAAAAGATTCATTTGCAATAACATCTGAAATTAAAATGCTCACATTTGGTTCAGCACCAGCACTCAAATTATCATTTAACACCTGATATTTTAACGCTAACAAATTGGTTTTTTCTCGTTGATATCGAGGATTTTGGGAATCCCCATTGACAGATACAACAGATTTATCACGAAATTCGACATCATAATAAATTGGAATTGACTCGAAATTTGGGTAATAGTGCGCATAATAGCTTTCCGCATCAATACTAATTTCGGGATAATAATCCCCAGATTTTGCAGTACAACTGATATAAGCATTAGCAACATAATCATTATTCTGCTTGATAAATTTAGTTGTCCCCAATGAATTGAAGCCTGTTGAACGATCCTCAACACTAATATTTTCAAATTCATTTTGAACTTCAAGGCGGATAGTAAAAACTTCACCAGGCCGAACAACTTCATGATCAATCAATGGAGTATTCACTAATTTTGGCCCTTTATAAGAGTCATCTGTGAAATTGGATTGACATGAGCTCAAAATAAGTAAAACTGGCATTAATTTTCTAATCATACATATCTCAAATTTTTAACGATTAGTAGCCCATAGATATCCAATTGAAATATTCTTTCTCTGGTCATTTTTCTGCATAGGATGTAACAAATTAATTTCACCGAAAACAATACCCGCGTTAAATATTTTTGCAATAATAACAGTTGACCTGATTTCTTCATTAGGTTGAATGCATCGCGAAGGGTAAAAATCAACATAACTTGCAATGTTGTTTTCTCTATTCGCCATTGAATCTTTTTGCAGCCAAAAAACAAGATAAAAGCTACTTGCTCCACGGTCACCATCGTTTTTTAATTTGTAATTAATAGACAAAGTTGACTCATTTTCAATAACACTCTCAATATTAATTTTTAGGTCTGGCGTCCCGTTTTGATTAGCTTGCTTAATTTCTAACTTGGGCGCGACGATATCTGTTGCAAAAGTTTTTGACCTAAGTTTGTGTCTCGAATCATAAACCTTTTTTTTCACTTTATAATAAACGGGGTCATTAGATAATTTTGGGATATAAATAGCACTTCCCGCTATGTTATCCACTGCAATGGTGGGGTAATAATATCCTCCATCAGCAGAACAATCAGTTTGAACAGTTGTAGAAAGATACCCGTTTTCATCCTCATGGAGTAATGGACCATTGAAGATTAATTCCGATCCCGGATATTCTGAAAAACTAACGTAAGGTTTAAAACTGGCTCCTTTATTTTTAAATGTTATTTTAAATGCTTCGCCAGCGTTAATGACTGGTTTATCAAATTGGGGTAAATGTTGAAGTTCTGGAACTAAAGAAAAATCAATTTCACCAAAATTTGATGTTTCACAAGCCATTAAAAGGTTCAGTAATAGCACAGCACATCCAATTCTTAGAAGCAACTTGCACTCCTTTGATTATATCAACATCATCAATCCATGATTTTCTTAACTATGAATCCACCACCGGCGCAGCCATGATTATTCGTAATTCAATTCGTCTATCCTGGCTTGTTTCTTTTGTCTCATCTTCATAAGGAATGCGCAGTGTCTTTTCAATTGGCCTAGTATCACCGTAGGCGCTTACGCCAAACAAAGATTCATTGTTTTCATTTTTATACTGTAAAAAATTTGCTCCTGATGCAAGAATTTGATTGTATGCTTCTGCTGCTCTTGCCGCAGATAATTCTAAATTGGATTTATACCTGGAATGTGGACCTATTTTTTGCGAATCCGCGTGCCCTTCTACTAATACCGCGCTAATCAGTCCCCTTCGCCCTTTATTACAACCGCTTAAATGATGAGATGCGCTGTGACATTCCAATACGTTGCCTAATACTTTTGATAAATTTTGAAATAACAACTGACCTTTGTCACTTGGATTAGCCTTGCCAGTATCAAAAAATCCATTTTTACTGACAAATATCAATCCACCAACCCGTTCATTTAAAATAACGGTAATATCCTCTGGCAATTCCACGTTATCTTTTATTTCTTTCAAAATAGCACTACGGGTTTCCAAATTATCCTTAATTTGAATTTCAAGAGTCCGTTGAGAATTGTTCAGTTGCAACCAAAACGAAGCAAAAATGATTAGAAAAATAAATATGATACCGACAAACATATCACTAATTGGCATAAATGAAGAATCTTCGTTCTTCGATAATACGGACTGCCGTTTATAACGTTGATTTTGTTCTATCATGGCTTGGAAGTTCTTCTAATTCACTTGATTCCACTTTTTTTCAACCACTTTTGAATCTGAAATCAATTTAATATCCTGGTCTAACATCAAAACCATATTATGAAAGGCATCGATGGACTTACGTAATTCTTTATTCACAGCGATTGACGATTGCTGATATTCTTCCACAAGATCCGTGGATTTCCGACTAAATTCGACTAACTGACTCAATTCGGTGACTTTAACATTATCGATTGATCGCATATTGGAATTAAAATCGTGAAATATCGAATAAAACTTTTTGAAGTGTTTCATCAACCCGGAAATTTCAGGCACTACTGCAACAAAGTCCCGCGTGGTTGCTTCAAACCGCTCTGAAACAGGCCCAATATTTTTGTTAGCTTCCAAAATTGCTTCGGTTCCTTCATGCAAATTTCCCATGATAAGATGCAAAGAGCTAAGAATGTTTTCCATGTTATTGGTTGTTTTCATCATGTTTCTCGCACTTTCACCAAAGCTTTTATTTAATGTGTTACTCGCTTCGGTAATTTTGGTTTTAATCTCATTCCCTGCATTGTGAATATCATTTTGAAATTGCGTTCCAGATTTTAACAACCCACTACTGATGTGAGAAAAGTTTTCTTGCGCTAAGGTTAACTGCTTGTTGATTTCTCTAAAACGGGCTTGTGTTTCAGCATTAAATTTTTCAACGAAAGCAGATACGATAGCATGTAAACCATCTTCATTTGCGCTGCGCATGTCTGTGACTAACTGAGAATTAATACTCTTTGTCTCTGATATTAAGTGTGAAATTCCTTTACCAACGGTATTGGCATGTTGATTGAGCGATTGATTATTTTCGCCAATGCTGTTTTGCAACACACCGATCGAACCCATTAATTGCGAAATTGCATTCGTTTGTTTCTCAACAATTGCCTGGTTAGAATCAATTAATTGTTGATTGAGAAATTTTGCCTCGCTCATTTGGCGTAATGATAACGTTTCAGTCGTTTCAAACCGCAAACGCGAATCTATTTCATAACAGAGTGTATCCAGTAGATTTCTTGATTTGTGTAAATTTTTTCTTAGGGATATGGAGAACAATATGGAGCAACCCAATCCGGTAATTGAGGTTAAAAATTTAAACGCTGCGGCGGATAACAAGCCTTGCAACGCTAATGAAGACGCCGCTATATCCCCAGATTGTGATAATTCAACCGCCGAATTTAGCGCCAACAATAACCCCACAAACGTAAACAACAATCCTGTGGATAACAAATAACCCGGAATGGCACTGGCAAACCGGATGTCGAATTTACCTGAATCAATTAAAACCTCATTAAAAAAAACGGCTGCTTTTTGTGTCGCAATTATTTTATTCGCTTCCGTGAATAAAGTTTCCCTAAATTGTTTCCAGCCAAACGCTAATGTAGTTTTGTTATCCATCATCTGAGAAAGTTGGTCTAAATTTGCAGCATCATTCACCCGTATCCAATCGATTGCAGATTGTGTTTCTCGCATTTTGGGATTTAAATGACGATACTTAATATTTAGCCAAAGGCCAATTGCGGTAACCAATATTGCAATTGATAACCAAATCGCAATATCAAAAACGTCAGTTTGATTTTCCATTATTGTATTTCCAAACAATTCTTATCGAGACAGTTATATACAGACAATGACAAATAAGTAAAAAATGTAATCAGAAAAGCAATCTAATGTAAGCTATGTCGTACAATTATGCTAACATTTACAATTCAAGTATCACTTTTTTTGATTTGATAATTTAACACAAAAAATACCGTCCGGACTGATAACATCAATAAGCACTAGCCCGCATTTCTCACAAAAAATATTGTATAGTTTTAATCCGAGTTTTTGGAAAAATTCAGAAAAAATGAGATATGAAAATAAGCCTATGAATTGGGAATAAAACGGTACCAATTCCAATTTGATTTTCGTTATTAAATACGTAACGATAAATTTTATATTAGAACCACCTAGCCCGCCTTTCTCACAGGGGCACGAAATTATTATCGCGCAGAGATGTAATCCCATGAGGGATTTTCTGACTGAACGGAATGTGGGCTAACCATTAAACGGAATAATCTATGAGCACTGAATATCAGTTAACCGATAGCCTAAACGAACTACTCGATTACACCTATCATCTAGCCCAGTTAAATGAAAAGCCGGTATTTCAAGTGGAGGAATTCAGTCAATTCCGCGTTCATTCATCAAAATTTTCACATGCCAACAACACTATAACTGGCAGCTCTGATTTACAAGACAATATTTGGTTAAAAATAAAAAGAGTGAGTCGAACTGATCCACCAAAAATTACAGATGAAATCAAAAATTGGATCGATGTATCAAACGATCCTGAACAAATGGTAACGATATTAAAAGATTATTCCACGACCCTCACGTTATCTGAAGTCAATCAATTACTGGAAAAGCAGATTATTGGCGAGAAGGATGTTAGTGAAATTGAGACACTAGAAGCAAGTCAAGAAAATGAAAAATTTGGTTTACGTAATGTGAATTTTTCATTGGAAAACCATCCCGAACTACAAGATCAAATCCATAATTATATAAACACACTGTGGCAACCATGGGCTGATGCAGAAATACAAAAATTTGCAGATGTGCAACTCTATGAAACGTTTTTCAATTTGTATCAATCCTTGGAAAAACGAGATGATGCACAAACACCTGAACTAGTGTGTGGCATCGGAGTAATGCGCTGGATAACACCCATTGGAAAACTAGATTACCCATTGATTGAACACAGCGTTGAATTGGAGCTCGATGCAAATGACGGATCAATATTAGTTAAACCACGCAATAGGGCATCAAATTTAGCCTTAAATGTTTTTATGTCAATGCAAAACCTGGGTGTAACAACCTTGTCAGAATTTGCTACTCAGCATTTTGAAACGCTGATTCCAAATAAACACCCTTCCCCATTTAATAAAGACTCGTATGAGCCGGTGCTGCGTAAAGCAGTTTCTGTCATTGATCCCGCAGGGAGTTACTGGCCGGATGAAACAGAAAAACACAAACGCATTGATGCCGATTTGCCTCCGTTTACAGAACAGTTAAAAATCAGTGGATCTTGGATGTTGTTCACCAGACCACGCAATATTAACAGTTATCTTCAAGATATTTCGCGATTTAGAGAGCAATTAAGTTTCATCGATTCCACTGACATAGGCGAACCGATAAAACGGTTTGTCAGTGAATTATCCAATGAAAAACCGGTATCGAACAGTAATATTCACACACAAAATCAAATTACACCTTATTTTCCAAAGGTATTTAATGAAGCGCAATTGCAAATCATTCAACGACTACAAGTGGATAATAGTGTTACCGTTCAAGGGCCTCCAGGCACGGGCAAAACTCACACGATTGCGAATATTATTTGTCATTATCTTGCACTAGGTAAACGAATTCTAGTCACATCGAAAGGCAAAACGGCGCTGGAGGTACTGCACGAACAAATTCCGGCGGAAATACGAAAATTGTGCATTAGTTTTTTGAGCAATGAGCGGGCTAGCTTTCAACAACTTGAATCGGCCATTGAATTATTATCCAGCATTACCAGCCAAACTGATTTACACGATTTAAATCAACAAGCGAAAGTTGTTTCAAAAAGAGAATCTGACCTACGAAGTGAAATTGAAAAACTCGACCTTTCAATTAAAGAGCACGGGTTAAGTCAACTAGTCGACATTCCTTTGCAACTATCGAATAATCAAAAATTAAATGCAATGATGTTAGCGCAAGAAATAAAATCCAATGAAGCCAAGCATGCATGGCTTAAAGATGATATTTCGTATAAAAATAATTATATTCATTTTTTTGACACAGATGACATAAATCAAGTTAAAAATGCTCGAATAAAACTAGGCGCAGAGATTCGTTATGTGGGCAAACGCTTGCCTCATGTTGCTGAGCTTCCAAAAGATGAGGAGATAGCCGGCATTCATCAAGACCTGGTGAACGCTGCCCATGTCAATGATCGCGCAAAATCTGAAAACTTGCCACTTGTTTCCAGTAGTCAAGCGAATACGGAAGAATTAATAAATACCATTCAACCAAAACTGAAAAGATTCCAAGCGTTGGTTGCCATCATGGAGCAATATCCCTGGTTACGTGCTCTTTTTAACCATTGGTCTGAAAACAGAATGGGACACAAATCATATCATCTGTTTGAAGACAGATTATCTGATCTAGAACAACTCATTTTACAACGAAAGGAATTCATTAAATCCCCAGTTTTGTTACCAGACCTGGGTATGCACCGTGCCGCAATTAAACAAGCAGTTGAAAAATTGTGTGACAACAAGGCTGCCTTTGGTTTGTTCTCATTTCATAAGAAATTAGAAAAATTGCTCTTAAACCAAATTGAAGTTGAAGGTGAGCAAGCAAACACGAAAACACATTGGAAAAAAGTCAATGCTTATCTCGACTTCCAAAATAACATAAGACGTTTTGTTGTACGCTGGAATAGTGTTGCTCAAGAAATTGATCTTCCTGAATTGAGTTATCAATATGGGGATTCAATTCGTTTTCTGGAAAACTTACAAAACCAAATTCAAGATGTATGTGAATTTTCGCTACAAGAATGGGGAATTCTAAAACAAAATCTTCAACAATTATTTCCACTTGGACTTAACATTTCCAACCTTCTTGAATCATCAAACAACTTTGAGAGCATTTTCAAATCTCTGCAATGTCATGCGGATAACGTGATAATGACCCAACAACGACACCGACTGGACAAATTAGAAGATTTATTAGCAAACTATCAAGGTGATATTGTTGAGAATATTCGAAAAGCATTGCAAAACAAAATTGGAAATCCCATTTACACTGCCGATCAAGTCATGAATCAGTGGCACGCCTTAATGCACGAGGTCACCCGACTGCAAAAACTCACACCTCAGCTGAAATGTGTCGATACAGTCAGTAGCAAAATTGAAAAAGCGGGTGCGAAAATATGGGCTAATTCAATAAAAACCACACCTGTAAAAGAGAATATTGATGACGTTATTCCTGAGCACTGGCCTGAATCATGGCTTCACCGACAACAGGTTTCATACTTAAGCTCAATTGAGAAAAATGAATTGCATAGTTACAATTCTCGTCGTGAGCAATTGGAACAAGATCTCAATCAGGTATTTATTGAACTTATCCGAATTAAAACGTATATCGGATTACATCAAACGCTTTCTGACCGTGTTCAAAGTGCGCTCGTGCGATTTGTCACCGCGGTAACAAAAATGGGAAAAGGCACGGGAAAACGTGCACCGCGATATCAACAAGATGCCAATCGAGCAATGCATGAATGTTATGATGGTGTACCCTGTTGGATAATGCCCAGTTGGCGAATTAGTGAAGTATTGCCGTCACATTTTGCCAGTTTCGACCTCGTCATAATAGACGAAGCATCACAATCTGACATTAGTGTATTACCCGCAATTTTACGCGCTAAAAAATTACTTGTTGTCGGCGATGATAAACAAGTGAGTCCAACCGGTGCATTTATTACGGAGGAAAAAATATTACAATTAAAACGTAATTATTTAAAAACTCAACCTTTTGCCGAATTACTGCTACCTGGAAATTCTATTTACGATTTGGCAAATGCAGTTTTTCCAAAAAAGCGTATTATGTTAACGGAACATTTCCGTTGTGTTGAAGACATAATTCAGTTCAGTATGAAATTTTATAACGAACCGTTAATACCATTACGGCTAGCGAAACCATCAGAACGACTTGATCCACCTTTGTTATCAATTTATGTAGAAGATGGTATTAGAGATGAAAAGACGAAAATAAATCATGGAGAAAAAGATGCTATCGTCTGCGAAGTTAAATCCATTGTTAACAATCCCTCACTTCACAATCGAAGCATTGGCATTATTTCATTAATCGGCATAGCACAAGCTAACGCGATACAAGAAGCGCTCATCGAGCAATTGGGTGAAGAAAGTTACCTAAAACACAACATAACCTGTGGTGATTCTGCCACATTTCAGGGTAAAGAACGGGATATTATTTTATTATCACTTGTTGTCGGCCCCGGACAAGGCACCGTTTTAAATAAACGTGAAAACATGCAACGATTCAATGTGGCCATGTCTCGGGCACGGGATCGTATGATTTTAGTGCACAGCATCAAAGAGTCTGATCTATCAAACATGAACGACCTACGCTATCAAACACTTCAGTTTTTCCTCAATAAAAAAGATGAAGTGATGCCTAAACATAAAACAGAAACACACTGCAGGACAGATTTAGAACGTAAATTTTACCAGTTTTTAAATGATAAGGGATACAATGTATCTGCCCATGTGGTTATTGGGCCGTATGAAATTGACCTGATGGTAGAAGGTGCCTGCGACCAACGCATTGCCATTCAGTTAGATGGAGACGAATTTCAAACTGCAGATTATTGGTTAGAGCAACTTAAACGTAAGCAGACACTAGAACGCGTTGGATGGCATTTTTGGCATTGCTGGGGATCACATTATGTTATGAATTCACAATCTTGTTTAAATGAGTTAGTGGAAGTACTAAATTCATATCAGATTTTTCCAGTTGAATCCGAAAATGAGTTTGATCGTGAAATAGATTATGAACAAGTTCTTGAATAATCATGTTAAGTAAGAGTACTCCTAACTTGATCGAATATAATGATTAGACAAGACTAGAATAATAGTTCAAATAATTATTCTTGGAAATACACTCTTTTATTTTAACGTAAACTTCAACTTGATGAGATCTATTCTATGCGAAGATCAACTACACGACAATTACAAATCTTTGCAGCTGTCGCTCGAAACAAAAATTTTACACGCGCAGCAGAGGAACTATTCCTAACGCAAAGTAGTGTCTCCACTCAAATCAAACAACTTTCAGAATTTATTGGCCACCCTCTTTTTGAACAAATTGGGAAAAAAATCATAATCACTCCAGTAGGAGAAAGAGTGGTTCAATTATATAAAGACCTCGATTCAGAGTGGCATAAATTTGAAGAAGATATGGCAACATTGACGTCACCTACAAAAGGAGTAATCAATGTAACTGGCGTAAACACTTGTCAATATTTTTTCCCTCGAGTATTAGGCTCGTTTAAAAAACAATATCCTGATATTTTTGTCTCGCTCAAGGTAGTTAATCGAGAACAAGTATTAGAGCGAATTACCAACAATAAAGACGATTTGTATATTATGGGTCTTATTCCTGAAGAGCTTGAATTGAAAGCTGTCAATTTTGTTGATAACCCATTGGTTGTCGTTGCACACCCTGACCATCCTCTTGCAAAGAAAAATAACATCCCGCTCAATGAATTATCGAATGAACAATTTATTGCTCGAGAACCTGGCTCAGGAACGCGCCATGAAATCAGTCGATTTTTTGAAATTAGTAATGCGTCGATTAATTCACAAATTGAATTAGGCAGTAATGAAGCAATAAAGCAAGGCATCATTGGCGGACTCGGCATTTCCATATTATCTCTGTATGCGGTAGCTCTGGAATTGCGCCTTGGCATGCTAACAACACTTGATGTAAAAGGATTTCCTCAAATTCGTCAATGGCACATCGCCTATCATTCAGGAAAAGCCATTACACCAGTCGTAAGAACTTTTATCGATTTTCTAAAAAGTGATGGAAGAGAAATCGCAGGATCTGCATTGGATAGCGCACATGTGACGGATTCTATCGCAATGATTAAGAAACAAATGGATTCAAATAACAATAATAAAATTTAATGGATTTAAAAACAGCTTTAGAAATGAGCCCCAACACGAATGTTGGGGCTTCAACTCTGTTAATGACTTTGCATATAAGTCATATAACCACGTGGTTTCATATTTTTCAAATATGATACGGTATTACGAAACATTGCTGACAATGGGTCCCAACCGGCTATTCCTGTTAAAACAACTAATGCCGCGAAAATTTTAATGAAAGGATAGGCTTCCATCCCGCCAATTGGTCCTTGTAAACTTAACATTAGTACGGACAATCCCAACCCAATACGCAACGCTCGGTTTTTCATCCCAATATTACCGACTGAAAATGTTGATATTTCGATATTTGTCATACGAGATGCAACGTTTTTAATCATGGCATAAAACGGATCCCAACCAGCAATACCCGTCAAAACAACAATGGCAGCAAATAACTTGGTAAACGAATAGGCCTCTGCTCCATGCATTGACGCACTTAATGCGCCAAACAATACAGCGCCACCCAAGCCAATTCGAATTGTCCTATCCACTGTACTCATTTCTCTATTCATTTCTGATGTTGCCTTCCGACTAGTCATGATTGTTTCTCCATTGGTTAATTAAATCAGTTTTATTTGTTACTGATTACAATTATCGATACAACGCAGTGAAATTAACAATGGGAAATACCAATGCTAACGATTTACTAGAACAATGAACTTATCGAAATGTGGTATTACACAATTTAGTGCACAAATTTAGAAATGATAATGAAACCATATAAGAAAAGTTAACGGATATGATGATTACTTTTTTTTATAAACTATGATTTTAAACGAGATGTTGGATTACTAAGGGATGAAACAGAATTGACAGTATGTAGCAGATAAAAAAAACCCGGTCAAAGACCGGGTTTCAAATCACTATGACGAAGGGAGGTACGCCATAGGTTTTTCTAACCTCATTCTCCATACACGAGATGCGAAACTTCGAAATGCCGAATAAAATGGATCCCAACCGGCTATTCCTGTTAATACGACTAGTGTCGCGAAAATTTTAATGAAAGGATAGGCTTCCATCCCACCGAATGGTCCCTGTAAACTTATAACTAATACACTTAATCCTAATCCTATGCGTAATGCTCTATCTTGCATACTGATATTACCAGTAGAAAATGTCATTGCTTCTATATAACTAAGCCGAGACACGATTCGCTGAAATAATGCATAAACTGGATCCCATCCTATAATACCGGTGAGCACCACAATAGTAGCAAATAGTTTAGTTATGGGATAAGCCTCTGTACCATGTACTGAATAATGTAATGCTAAAAGTAAAACGGAAAAGCCCAATCCAACACGAATTAATCGATCCAGCAAACTCATATTTCCGGTGCTTTGAGGCGCATCGCCATACTGTCTCATAATACATTCTCCAATAATTGATAAATTAATATTTCGAACTTGCATTATTAGTATCGAAGAAACGATTGAAAATTAACAATGGGTTTTATCAATATTAACGATTTGTCAATCCAATGGATATTTTTGCAATTAACTTTTGACCCAGAATAACCCACTTATTTTAACCGGAATTTCGCTGCACTTGATCGCTTAACCTATACAATAGTTAAACCACCTAATAAACTCCCATATATTAAATAATAGTATGTCAACATCGGGAGCACTAATAATATATACGATTATTATACATTTAATCACATATTATACTATATATAATCCTATTTATTTGGATTTATTTCTGTTTTTGATTGAACTTGAAAGTTATACACGTGACTAATAACGTAAGAAACATAGTTATACAGTTTTTATACATTTTAAATATCAATACAGCTTTTATACAAACAAGGAGATATACAATGAATAACTCAGCAAACACAAGTCAATCAAACACGTCAGCACGCACAGTTAGAGCCGCTATTGGATTTAGCTTAATTGTCCCAGTCATTGCTGGCATTACACTAAACCCAGGCGTGTATTTCACATTATCATTAATAGGCATGACAATTATGTTCACATCGTTAATTGAAAAAACAACTATTGAAAGTATGACATTAAGCTTGGTTGGCGCAACGGCAGTTGTATTTACCATGGCAAATGCAGGAAACTGGGCAACAGCAGCAGATATAGGTGCACTTTCATTGCTTAGCATAGCGGTAATAACCACTGCATTAATGGGTATGCACATTAATAGAAGACCAGCAGAAGCAGAATACACTGCTACACAACCTAAACTAACGCCTTTTGAAAGTACCGTCACAAATGCAGCGAATGACAATCTAAACATTGCTGCTTAGATCAGAAAAACATTTCCCTCCTGATTATGCGTAGCTTAGGCTACGCATTTTTTTTGCTGCATAGAAATAAGGGCCATTTCTACAGCGCAAAGATTTCAACAGTTTGAACAAAATATCGCTAACCCCAACCCGCCTGATTAGTCCGATACAAACATACTCAACAAGAAATATTGAATAAGTTATGTATAGTTTATTATTTTTATGAACACTCTCATACGTTATTTTATTATAAATTTTATACTATATATCGCATTTTTTTCCTTTATTTACCGTATCTTATAGATTCCCTCGAAATCTTATATAACTTTTGTAAAGTTTTACTTGATTTACACGATAGATATGTATAATATTTGTATAATACTGATTCATTGTAGTTGCTTTAGGGGAAATGAATGCAAAATCAAAGCTTGTATCCAATTAGTACCATTTCTGAATTGACTGGAATAAAAGCTATGACGTTACGAGCATGGGAGCGTCGATACGCTCTATTAAATCCAGAAAGAACTGAAAAAGGACGCCGACTTTATTCAAAGTCTGACTTAGAAAAAATTCATGCTGTTAAAATATTACTTGCTGCCGGTGTACCAATTAGTCGTGCAGCGGAAACGATAAACAATGGCGAACCAGTTAAACAAGAAAAAATTGAGTCTCCAAACAATTGGCAACAATATATTACAGCCATTAAAAAATCGATTGAAAATTTCGATGAAGATGAACTTGATGCAACCTATCATGAAGTTTCAAGCTTATATCCTGTAGACATGGTAACTGAAAAGTTAATTCTACCGTTACTAAAACTACTTGGGGAAGATTGGGAAAAGAATAACATCGGTGTGGCAGAAGAACATTTTTTTAGTGCCTACCTGAGAAACAAACTCGGCGCAAGATTTCATACTCAAAACCGTTTTACAGTTGGCGACCCCATTATTGTTGCTGGATTACCTGGAGATAACCATGAATTTGGATTGTTGTTATTTTCACTAACACTCTTAAATTCCGGTATAAAAGTTTTATTGTTAGGACCAAACCTACCACTAAACGATTTGGAAGCAATGATTCATAAAGTCCACCCAAGCACTATTGTGCTGGCAGGATCAAGAAATATGGAAGCTGAACAAATCGCCATAGAGCTAAAAACAATTCAAGATAGAAAGAAAATTAAAATTTTTGTTGGCGGACCAATTTCCGTAATCCATTACAACACTTTCATACGTAATGGCATATGTCCCTTGACAGGAAACTTCATCGACTCTGTCAGAGAAATTGAAACTTATCAAAAGCACGCTAAATCAGAGGAAAATTAATCATGAATCCATCTACCTTGGCATTAGATTTATCCGAAAACGGTTACATGCCTGATTCGATTATCAGACGAGGCATTCGATTATTAATAAAGCAACGTTTAAATGAAATCAATGCAACAAATCCCGAACATATGGCAAATGATTTATCACAGTTTATTTACCAAATGAACCGTTCACCCATTGCCATAATGACATCAAAAGCAAATGAACAACACTACGAAATACCCTCTCATTTTTATAAACATGTTCTCGGGGATCATCAAAAATACAGTTGTTGTTATTGGGAAAACTCAACATCAAGTTTAACTGAAGCAGAAGAACTTGCATTGAAAAAAACCTGTGAAAATGCAGATATATCAGATGGTATGTCAATACTAGAACTTGGATGTGGTTGGGGCTCCTTAACCCTTTATATGGCTCAAAAATTCCCAAATAGTCATATAACAGCAGTATCAAATTCGAACTCACAAAAAGAACACATCTTACAAGTGGCCAATACGCGCTGCATCAATAATATTTCTGTCATAACATGTGATATGAATACTTTTCAACCAGAGAATTGTTTTGATCGCGTCGTCTCAGTTGAAATGATGGAGCATATGAGAAATTACCAACGGCTATATAAAAATATTGCCAGTTGGCTTAATCCAAACGGTAAATTGTTTAAACACATATTTGTTCATCGATCCACAGCATACCCATTTGATGTAAAAGATGACTCTGACTGGATGAGCCAATACTTTTTCAGTGGCGGTATGATGCCATCCGATGATTTGCCACTATGGTTTCAAGAAGATCTTCGAATGGTGAATCGGTGGCGCTGGAGTGGAAGTCATTACCAAAAAACCGCAAATTCTTGGCTAGAAAACATCGATTTTAATGCAGATTTAGTTTTGCCCATTGTTCGTGACATTTATGGAGAAAATGAGGGCGAAAAATGGCTTAATCGTTGGCGCTTGTTTTTCATGGCATGCGCTGAATTGTTCGGATACAACAATGGCAACGAATGGTGGGTGAGCCACTACTTATTTGAGAAAAAATAGAGAGACAAAATGAATTCGAAACTTCTTAATTTCTTTCTATTTCAAATTGGCTGGTTTGCTTGTGTTTTAGGTGCCGCTCAAAATTATGAAATATTGGGAATCCTAATTAGTGGAGCTATTGTAATTTTTACAATTTCATTATCAAACTACAAAATAGAGACGAGTTTATTTATTTTAATTGTTGCATTCACTGGATTCTTTTGGGATAGCTTGCTCGTTCAATTGAATATTTTTTCTTACACTGACAATGGCCTTCAAGACTTCGCACCAGTTTGGATAGCAGCATTGTGGGCAAGTTTTTCAACAACCATAAATAGCTCCATGGCTTGGCTAAATCAACGTTATTTTCTTGCGGCAATATTGGGTGGTGTATTTGGCCCAATCGCTTACATCTCAGCATCGAAGTTAGGAGCCCTAAACATAGTGTCGTTTTTGGAAGCTGTGCTCTATCAAGCAATTGCATGGGCGATTTTTTTACCCGCAATGTTTTGGTTTAACCAAAGTATCAATCAGGAACTTTTGAAAATCAAGCTAAAGGAAAGCAAATGAATTGGTCAACTTATATCGACGGATTGCTCGCATGTATAGCGCTCTCTTGCCTTATATGGCTAATAAGCCTATATAAGCGCGACGTTAGCATTGTTGACGCTGCTTGGTCCCACCTTTTTGTCATCGCATGCTTGTTTTACATTACTGAGATAAATTTACCAACGATAGCCATTTTTTCCTTACTCTTGATTTGGGCATCACGATTATCTCTCCACATAATCCTAAGATCTTGGGGCGAATCAGAAGATCGGCGATATCAAGAGATTCGTAAAAAATATTCACCTGGATTTCCACTGAAAAGTTTGTTTATCGTTTTCCTGTTCCAAGCTGTTTTAGCATGGATACTAACATTGCCATTGTTTACGATTTTCCACAATAAATTTGAATTTGGAATAATCAGTATTATAGCCACTTCTGTTGTAATTTTCGGTATTTGCTACGAATCGATTGCCGATTGGAAATTATTGCAATTCAAAAAGAAAAACAATAATTCAGAAATTTTGTGCTCAGGACTATGGAAATATTCACGCCACCCTAACTATTTTGGTGAAGCACTAGTTTGGTGGGGATTTTATCTCTTTGCATTGGAACAAGGCTATTGGTGGAGTATTGTTTCGCCTCTCCTAATCACATATTTATTATTAAAATTCTCCGGAATTACCTTATTAGAAGCATCTATCACAAATCGTAGACCGAAGTATCGTGATTACATTTACTCGACAAATGCATTTTTTCCTGGACCGAATAGAAAATTCAAACAAGTTTCTAACACGGTGAAAAACTCATGATATTAAACCTAGAATCCGCAGTTGGATCACGATTTCTAGCACAAGCTTTTGATGCACTTAGCAAAATCAAAAAGCGGCTCATCACCAATAAGGTGAACACACTGTTTTTGATTTCACTATGCACATCAAAATCTTGCACTGTAGAGTCGAATCCAAATGCGAATTCTAGGTTAAATCTAATTTTTCTACTAATTATGTTGCTATCGCATCAATATGTACATGCAATGGGTGAATCCAAATCTTGGCGATTTGATGTTTATCTAGATGATAAATACATTGGGGAGCAGGAATTCATTGTTGATTATGGTCGTGACAAAACAACTGTGGATATTTCAGCTTCCTTTGATGTTAAATTTCTTTTTTTCAATGCCTATCAATACCGTCACAAAAATGAGGAGATATGGAAAGGACAATGTCTTCACAGTATTCGTGCATCCACAGATGATAACGGGACGGATTATATTGTTAACGGTAATCGAGTTGATAACAATTTCGTAGTCACATCAAACGACAAAAAGTCCACATTAAATGGCTGCATTCATTCATTTTCTTATTGGGACAAAAATATTGTTGAAAAAACTCAATTACTCAACAGCCAAACAGGTGAGTTGGAAAATATTACAGTTACAAATAAAGGGTTGAATGAGATTTTATTGCACAACAAATCGGTTTCTGCAGAGCACTATATATTGCAAACAAAGTCATTCGAATTAGATCTTTGGTATTCCTCTCAAGGCGAGTGGCTATCACTTCGTTCCAAAACTGAAGATGGGAATATATTAAATTATAAATTACGGAGCCATTAACGTGAAATATCTAATTATTTTTTTAACCTTATTATCACTGGGCTGCACACAACCAAAACCGATCAACACAGTTCCCAATCTAGATTTGGATAGATTTATGGGCAAGTGGTATGTGATAGCAAACATTCCCACTTTTCTTGAAAAAGATGCACATAACGCCACTGAGATTTATGAACTGAAAGAAAATGGAAAAATAAAAACAACTTTCAAATTCAACGATGGTGCATTCGATGGAGAGATTAAAGAATATGATTTCATTGCAAACGTGATTGACAATAAGTCAAACGCGATATGGGAGATGCAATTCATATGGCCCTTAAAATCTGACTATCGCGTTTTATATATTGATGACAAGTACAATACAACCGTAATCGGTAGACTCAAACGTGATTATGTGTGGATTATGTCACGTTCAACTGAGATTAATTCGGAAAAACTTCAGAGTTTAATGAGGTTAATTGATAGAGAGGGATACAACTCTCAACATATTCAACTTGTACCACATGAAAATCAACCTCGCAAACTTGCTTGGAGAACTTAACAATGTCTATCGAATCAACTTATAAAAACGAAGAGACTCATTGGTTGAAAACAGTTATTCTCTGGTTTGATTCTTATCACTCAAAGTATGAAAAAACTGATCAAAGATTATTGCGAAACATTGACTGGACTAGAGCAATACCCTTCGTTGCAATACATTTAGCTTGTACATTGGTTTATTTTGTGGGTTGGAGCCCAATAGCACTGATAATTTCTATTATATTATTTGTCGTGAGAATGTTTTCAATCACAGCTTTTTATCATCGATATTTTTCACATAAAACATTTAAAACACATCGAGTCACGCAATTTATTTTTGCAGCTCTTGGCGCAACTGCAGTTCAACGTGGTGCATTATGGTGGGCTGCACATCATCGCGTTCACCATGCAACCGCTGACAAAGACATGGATCAACACTCCCCTACTCAGCATGGTTTTATTTGGAGTCATATGGGCTGGTTTCTATCCAGGGGAAATTTTTCCACTCAACTAAGTCATATAAAGGATTTTGCGAAATATCCAGAATTAAAATTTTTAGATCGTTTTGACGTGTTGATGCCTGCATTATTAGCAGTTGCGTTGTATTGCTTGGGGGCTTTTCTTGAAGTATATGCCCCGAGTTTACACACCAATGGACCTCAGTTACTGATATGGGGATTCGTCCTGTCAACTGTCGTTCTTTATCATTGTACTTTTACCATCAATTCACTCGCACATTTGGTTGGAAAAAAGGTCTTTCCAAGTAAGGACGATAGCCGTAATAACTTTTGGCTGGCAATCATTACCTTGGGTGAAGGATGGCACAATAATCATCACTTCTACCCCGGATCAGCTCGCCAAGGATTTTTATGGTGGGAAATTGACCTAACTTATTATGGTTTAAAATGCATGGAAAAGTTAGGAATTATCTGGGATATAAGAAATGTTCCATTGCGAATCATGAAACAAAGAGCGTCAGTATGAATATCGCGATAATAGGGACAGGTATCGCTGGCAATGTCGCTGCATATCACCTCTCCAAAAATCACAACATTACTGTATTCGAAGCCAATGATTATATTGGCGGCCACACTCACACACATGAAATACAACACGCAGACCAGCTATACAAAGTTGATAGTGGATTTATTGTTTTTAATGAAAAAACCTACCCAAATTTTATTTCGTTACTGGATGAGCTAAACGTAAAAAGTCAGAAATCCCTCATGAGTTTCAGCGTTAAGTGCGAAAAAACCAACTTAGAATATAACGGCACAACACTAAATAGTCTGTTTGCACAACGGAGAAATGTATTTCGCCCAAAATTCATTGGTATGATCAAGGATATTTTACGCTTTAATGAAAATGCACCTAGATTGCTTGAGCAACAAGATGAAAATCTGAGTCTTGGAGAATATTTGCAAAAAAATAATTATAAATCAGAATTTATCAATCATTACATTATACCAATGGGTGCAGCCATTTGGTCTGCTGACCCTAAAATTATGCATACATTTCCTGCTCATTATTTTATTCGATTTTTTCATAACCATGGTATGTTAAATGTTAATGATCGTCCCGTTTGGCGTGTTATCGAGAATGGCTCAAACTCTTACGTTCATCAGCTAACAAAAACCTTTCGAAAAGATATTCGATTAAATACGCCAGTAAAAAGTCTTCGTCGTTATCCAGATCATATTGAGATCGAAACGCAGCAATTCGGAATTGAAAATTTCGATTATGTTTTCATTGCATGTCATAGCAACCAAGCATTGCACCTACTTCAAGATCCAACGAATATTGAAAAACAGGTATTAGGCGATATTCAGTATCAGGAAAATGAAGCTGTTCTGCACACTGACACATTAATATTACCTAAGCGAAAATTAGCATGGGCTGCTTGGAATTATCATATATTAAAACGATCACAAAACCGAGTGGCACTTACATACAATATGAATATATTGCAGTCACTCAAAGCGCCAGTTGAATTTTGTGTGACACTAAACAATAGCAAAGCTATCGATGAATCTAAAATTATTAAAACCATGAGATACGATCACCCCATAATCACACCGCAAAGCGTTACAGCACAACAACGACACAGGGAAATTAACGCTAACAATAGAACTTTTTATTGTGGTGCATATTGGCGTTTTGGATTTCATGAAGATGGTGTTGTCAGTGCGCTTAATGCCCTCAATCACTTTAAGGAAGAAATAGAGAATGAAGAGCTGCATATACCAAGGGCAAGTTAGTCATAAACGTTTTATGCCAAAACCTCATGAATTTTCCTACAAAATTTTCATGATGTATCTCGACCTTGATGAATTACCATCATTGTTCGAAAATTTTTGGTTATGGTCGAATGGGAAAAATAATATTGCGTCATTCGACCGTAAACAACATATGGGCGCATTAGACATATCATTATCTACTTCTATCAGGCAATTTGTAAAAAGAAAAACAGGATCATATCCCACTGGCCCGATTAGGTTATTAACCCATTTAAAATATTTTGGTTATTGCTTTAATCCCGTTAGCTTTTATTATTGCTTCAATTCAGAAGGAGAGACATTACACACAATTGTGGCAGAAGTGAATAATACTCCATGGAACGAACAACATTGCTATGCACTATCAATTGAAAATGAAAATGAAAACAAACCTGTGCATATATTCAAATTTAACAAGGAATTTCACGTTTCTCCTTTTAATGGATTAAACCAACAGTATGACTGGCGTTTTACTGACCCTAACCAGGATATAAACATCTTCATGAGCGTTTTTGAAAAAGGACAGCCACATTTTAATGCAATGATGAATTTGGAAAAAAAACCTATCAACTCTGGCTCAATGGCGGAGACATTATTACGGTATCCATTTATGACGATTAAAATTATTTTTTCTATTTATTACCAAGCGTTAAAGCTCTATGTAAAAAGAGTTCCAACTCACACCCATCCAATGAAAAAACAATTTGCTAGAAAGGAAAACAGGACATGACTACATCTATTATCCCTCAAAAGCCATCATTTACAATTAAACAAAATATCTTTTGGTTAGATAAATTCGCCAAACGTGGACTATTAAATCGATTAAATAAAATCACAAAGGGTAGTCTTCGCTTGATTGACAGTGGATCTGTTTATCACTTTGGCAATCAAAATAATAATATCGAATGTCGCGCTACTATAAAAGTGAAAGATAGCCGTTTTTATAGTGCTATTGCTTTTGGAGGAAGTGTAGCTGCAGGTGAATCATACTTCCTAGGATATTGGGAATGCGACGATTTAACCACATTGGTTCGAATATTACTGATTAATCGTGATGTATTGGACGGAATGGATGAAAGTTTTTCACGTATCCAAGCCCCAATAATGCAGTTGTTACATTGGTTAAGTCGAAATACACGTAAAGGTAGTCAACGAAATATTTCTGCACATTATGATCTTGGCAATGATCTGTTTAAATTATTTCTTGACAAGAATATGATGTATTCATCAGCAATCTATCCTAACGATACTTGTTCTCTTGAAGACGCATCAAATTACAAGCTTGAAAGAATTTGTCAGAAATTACAACTCAGTAAAAATGATCATGTGTTGGAAATTGGAACTGGTTGGGGCGGATTTGCGATTTACGCTGCAGAAAACTATGGCTGCCGTGTCACGACAACAACAATTTCTCAAGAACAATATGATCTCGCTCAACATCGAATCAAAGAAAAAGGGCTGTCAAGACGAATTACAGTTTTATTATCAGATTATCGCGATCTAGATGGAAAGTTTGATAAACTTGTTTCCATCGAAATGATCGAAGCCATCGGTCATCAATATATTAATACCTATTTTCAAAAATGCAGTGACTTATTGAAGTCAAATGGAATGATGCTGCTGCAAGCAATTACAATTGCAGATCAGCGTTACAAATCTGCGTTAAAAGAAGTTGATTTTATTAAACGTTATATTTTTCCCGGCTGTTTTATACCGTCAAACAATGCAATGCAAAATGCAATTACTAATAGCAGCGACATGCGATTATTCAATCTCGAAGATATCGGTCCTCACTATGCTCGCACACTAAACGATTGGAGAACCCGGTTTTCTAACAATATTGAAGCGGTAAAATCATTGGGGTATCCTGAAGAATTTGTTCGGTTATGGGAATTCTATCTTTGCTATTGTGAAGGGGGTTTTATTGAACGAGCGATAAGTAATGTTCAGTTAACGTTAGTAAAACCGAATAATAGAGTTAATTTCCCAGTATAATTATAGTATTTTGAGCATTCAATGTTGATGGACATTCATTAAAAATTCGTAACATTAAAAGTTAGATTAAACTCTTCTCTAAATTGGGAAAAATCATGGTTAGCGATAGCGGCGCGAATATCTGTCATTAAATTATTCATAAATTGCAAATTGTGGACTTGACATAACTTGGTTAGCAAACCAAGTTTATTTTTTGGATCTGCCAATAGTGAAATGATATCGTCTGTTTCACATAGAAAACAAGAGCATTGTGATTGCTTAATTATCTTACAAATGTTTTTACCCGTTAACAAATTAGTGATGCCAAACCGGCTAATATAGTTTAACCGTTTGGCTTCAATTGTAGGATATGCTGCGTCAAATAAATCTATACCCATTGATACCATGTTTAAAATATCAATGGGATTTCCAACTCCCATCACATAACGAATTTTCGACTCATCAATAAATGGCAAACTGAATTCAACCATTTTTTTTCTCGTTGATTGCTCCGGACACAGAGCAATACCACCGAGGGCTATCCCATCAAATTCAAGTTGATTATTGATGAGTGCACTCTTACGTCTGAGGTTTTCATATTCACCACCTTGGCAAATCCCAAACAACAATTGCCCATTATTCGATTTAGATTCACAACACTGCTCAGCCCACTCTTTTGATCGATAAATGGCTTTTTCAAAATTTGAAATCGAACTGTTCCAATTGGGCATATCATCCAACGCCATTGCAACGTCACAGTCCATTTGTTTCTGAATTTGCATGCTGATTTTGGGGGTCAATAAGATCTCTCGTTGACTAAACGGGTCTTTAAACAAAATTCCGCTGGGCAACTTCTCACTACGTATAGGAGAAAAATGACTTGTTTGAAAACCACCACTATCGGTGAATATACATTTTTTTCTATTTAAAAATTGCTGGATCGATCTTTCATCGCGATGATTGAGATCTTTTATATGATCAAAATAGTAAATTAAAGAATTACAAATGACGGCACTGTACGCTAAACATTGTTCACTACCTGCCCCCAGCGTATAGTAATCCATCGGACCTATGGTATTTTGATTAAACCGTGTAACAACGGGCATAAAATGAGGCGTTTCCACATGGGTTGATTTTGTTTTCAACACACCTGTTCTAGCCTGTTTATCCGACGCTATTGTTTGAAATATGCTGTTATTCATCTATGAACGCTATTTTGAATTGGAATGAATACTCTAATTGTTTCAACATTAAAAAAACGTTAGCATTATTAAACTTTCTATAAAGCAAAGGGAACCTGCTAATGGAAACTCGAATTCGATTAGATATCGATCATGGCAATGCGTATATCGAAAAGTATCAACACAAAAAATCTGAAAACGTCATCCTGTTTATTCATGGAATTTTCGGTGAATTTGAGGAAACTTGGGATACGTTTCCAATTCGTTTAATGTCTGACCCAACTTTTCATCAAACCGATATTGGCTCTTTTGGCTATGAGGGAAAAATCATTGATGGCAAACCCATTGAAATTACAACAGACCAATTACGACTGTGGTTTAGAACTCATTTATGTGATTACAAACGAATCTTCATCATTGCTCACAGTATGGGTGGCCTAATCACAAGACAACTTTGTATACGTTTGATAGAAAGCGATATATCCATCGACAGAGAAATCTATGAAAAAATTCGTCATTGTATACACATAGCTGTACCACTGTCTGGATCAAGCACAGCAAAAAAATTAAATTTCTGGCCCATTTCAAGTATCAATCAAAAAGTTAAATTTTTGGATACACCAACCATTGACGGTGAAAATTTATCAAATAAATTTAGAGATGCCATTCTATTCGCAAAAAATTTAAAATTGAAAAGACCAAAATATTCACTGTTTATCGGACTTAACGATAAACTCGTCTCAGAACCCGATTTAAGCGATTTAAGCTGCGACGACATATATGAAGGCCCCGTCCCTGGTGATCATGCTAATTTGAAAAACAAAACCACCAGTAATTCTACCATTTACATTCGTACGGTCCAAATTTTTAAAGAGTATTTGTCTACCACAACAAATTCTCAAGGAGATACTTCAATCACTAAAGAACGATGGATTGAACCGACATCTATTGTGGTGGATACTGATTTCAATACGACTAAACCTTTTATAAGAGATACAAAAACAAAAGATGTTATTCTTTTACCCTGTAGTAAAACGAAAGTTTGTGAAAATTTACAATATTATCCGACTGACATGCGTAACCAACCAAGTTCCCATTTTTGTATCGATAAAAACATCCTAGCTAAACGATTTGAAATTTTTTCTGACATTAAAGGTGGTGTACTGCTTGGTACAGAATATAATGAAGGTGACCGGGGACGTAATCGATTAAACAAAAACCTGGTTTATGGTTTTGACTTTGGTGGATTTTCAAGAGGACGAAATTATTTACCCGCATATCAATGTTACGATGGACGCTGCTTTCAACCGCAAAATGACGAATGGCAAGACTTTTTTAAACTCGATAAATCAAGCAGACCCGAAATCCTAATCGTATCTGGCTTATATGGTTTATTATCAGCTCAAGACTTTATTCAAGGTTACGATTGTCATTTTACTGATGAAATGAAAACCTCTAAAAGAGAAAAATTGAATTCACGCTGGTCTAACATTTTAACAAATGCGCTAATGGATCATTTACAATGGCTAACAAATAAAGGATACCATATTGGTCGTATATTTAATTTATTAACAGAAGCATCCTATAATTCCGCATTGAATTGGACATCACTACAAATGCAATTTCCTACCATGCACATACAATTTAACAATGTGAGCGGACGAGATGCATTAGATGACATAGGTGCATTTTTTAATGAGATAATAATCAATCCCGAAAAATTAATTGAATTCGAAACAAATATAAAATACCAAGACAATCACTTACCAAATGCTGACTTTTATTATTTTTCTGACAATTATGAATCTGCAAACATTGAATTAATTCAAGCCGATGAAATTAAAAGTCAATCCTTCATCACCGAATAAATAAACTGTCTAAAATCTCATAACAAACTAACGAACTATTTCTCGGATATCTCTGCATTTTTCAATTCAATCCAGAATGTAGATCCTTCGCCAAGTCTCGAACTTACGCCAATTTTACCACCCATCAATTCACTTAGTTGCTTAGATAACACGAGCCCAATTCCAGTGCCATCAATTGATGTTAGTTCAGCGCCAAGTCGTTCAAATGGAATAAACAGTTGATCCAAATATTCTGGTGCGATACCTACACCGGAATCAGCAACAGAAATTCTGACAGAGTCGTTTTCAACTGATTCACAGCTAATTATTATTTTTCCCTCATCGTGATTGTATTTTACTGCATTAGACAAAAAATTCAGTAATATCTGTCGTAGGCGGATTGGATCAGCTAATACAACCCTACCTTCGAGACATTTGTTTTCAACAGTTATTTCTTTTAACATTACTAACGACTGAACTATTTTAATTGCATCTTGAGTAGCAGATAATACCGCAACTGGCTCTAATGAAAAAGTCAATTTTCCAGCTTCAATTTGCGACAAATCAAGTAAATCGTTAATTAATGCAAGCAAGTGTTTTCCAGCGGTTGTTATTTCAGATATAAACTCCAGCTCATCTGCATCAGATAGGTTTGCCTCTAACAATTGCGAAAAACCCAATATAGCATTCAAGGGTGTTCTAAGCTCGTGTGACATACAAGATAAAAATTCCGATTTGGCATATGACGCTTTTTCAGCTGTATTTTTTGCTTCCAGCATTAGCATTTCAGTTTGTTTTCGTGCAGAGATATCATGTAGTATCAATAAGAGATGATCAGTGCCACTCCGTTGAAAAGGTGCAAAATATATATCCAACCAAAGCGCCTTACCAAAACTCGTTTCAACATAAAACTCTTTATGTGTTGGGTTGCCTGATTCTAATGTTTGATTTGCAAGGTCAGTAACACCGTACTTTTTCCAAGAGAGTTTCTCATAAAAATTTTGTGCTAATATTTGCTCCTCGCTACCGCCTATCATTTTTCCAGTTGCAGAATTAGCGAATACACAAAGACCATCCGCTCGATATGCGGCAACTCCAAATGTCGTTGCCGCTATCATTTGCCGATTAAGGTCACCCACTTCATTCAACTCTCTTGTACGCTCTAAGACTCTTTGCTCAAGCGAACTATTAAGTCGCTCTAATTCTTGCTCGCTACGTTTTGCTGCTTCCAATGCCACAATGCGTTCAGTCACATTCATTAATGATAAAATCAAACCGCTAACTTCTTTGTTATCATCAAGAATAGGCGTCAGGGTCCAATCCCAATGCGTTACACCTCGCTCTGGATTTTGCTCATATTCGAATGGTTTCGCTTCTGCAACATGTGGTTTACCAGTTTCTACAACTCCATGAAAAATGATTTCATTTTCAGCATTGGGATATAAATCAAAATGGTTTTTTCCAGGAAAATAATCAATTGTCTTATCATCTGCTCTCGCATACGTTGTATTTACTCGAATAAAATTCATATCTCGATCAAGATACGCTATCATCACCGGTGTTGTATCAAGCACAACATTGAGCAATTGATTTGACGCGTTAATTTCTGCTTCATGATCTCGATGTTTTGTAACATCGGTGAATGTAGCAATCGATCCATAGGGTGTGTTTGAATTAGCGAATCGTAATGGGACTGCATTTATGGATATCCAACGACGTCCTTTTATTGGATGATCGACTCCCATGATAACTTCTTTAAACGACTTACCTTTATTTAACGCGACTGTACCGGGGTGTTCATCACCCGGGAATGGTGATTCATCTTCTCTTACTGCACGCCACCGTGGATCTATCGCCGTTCGACCACGCATTTGATCAGCACTCAGCCCTAAAATATCTTCAGCAGCGGAATTGCAAGATGTAATTTCTCCATTTGCTTTTTGCACTACAACACCTTCCGTCATAGTTTCTATAACGGAGCGATATTGCTCTTCACTGTCTCGCAGTATCTCGTTAGCTTTTTCACGCTCAGTGACATCACTAAAATTAACAAGTATATGGCATGGCTTACCTTCAGAATCAGGCATAAGAACCGCTGTTAACTCTGTAATAAATGAATGTCCATCATGACGCTGAACTTCCATCAGTCCGATCCATTTGTTGGATTGATTTAAATCGTGAATAATTTCAGCAATGTTTTGATGTGTTTTCCAAAAATCAAGAATACTTTGCCCAATGACAAAGCTTGCATTTTCATAATTCCATAAATTTAGAAACGCTGGATTGACATATGTAATTTTCCCTTGCAAATCTGCAATCGCAAATGCATTGTATGCATGTTCTAACGCTGTACTTTTTAATGTTAATTGTTTATCCGAAAATTTTGATAACGTAATATCAGTAATTGCGCCAACAAATCGCACAATACTGTTGGAATTATTATTGATTGGGGTAGCTTGTATTAGTACTCGAACTGTTTCCTTATTTTTATGTAGCATTCGAATTTCTTGCTGAAAAATATCTTTAGAATCAATAAAATTTTGCCATGCTAATGAAATACTTTCCTTATCTTCCGGATGCACCGCATTCATCCAACCCAGTCCCAATGCATCTTGAAAAGTCAATCCAGTAATATCACACCAGTGTTGATTTACATACACACATAAGCCATTTGAATCGGTTTCGAAAATCCCAACAGGTGCAACGTCGAGCACGCTAGCTCGTTGTTCGTTTTTTACAAACTGATTAATCATTGGGCGTTTAAAACGCCAATAGCCAATGAAAAACAAAGAAGAAATTAATATCCCACCAATACAGAATACGAATGGATAATAGGGGGCACGCATTTCTTCAGCATCAAATGCATACACAATACCTGTCCCCAATGCGATAGAAGGTACCAGAACAGTGACAAGTATGGAAATCAATGAAAAATAGGAATGGGAATTATCATGTCGTTTTAACATTTATTATTCCTGTTTATTTTATTTGCAAATCAGTCAAACACTTTTTAATATCGTAATGACAATAATATGTAATATTAAACCTAGATAAATCACCCACCCCATTCTTTATGTTTATTCTGGCTAATGGAATTTTCATCTGCTTCAAATAACTTTTCCATTTCTTTACTGGCTTCATTGGATAATGTAATTATTTTATCCATGTCTTTATGCACTTCATACATTTTGTTTAATAGCTTTTTATCGTGTGCCCGAAAATGCTGTGTTGCACGATATGCGCGATGGGCAGGCATACCCAGATTTTCTAATGCAGTTGCACCGAGGCGTAACGCACCATCAAATGTTTCACGTTCACATAACTCCACACCACGATCCAATAATTCATAAACGTGAATCTGATCCCACGCCCGAGAGATAATAGTCACATTTGGAAAATTTTCCTTAATCAGCTCTATTGATTTAAATCCCACTTCTTTATCATCAATTGCAAGGATGAATAACTTCGCCTCTGCCATACCAGCGGAATGCAATAAATCTATGCGTGTAATATCACCATAAAAAACTTTAAAACCAAATTGTCTGACGCGTTCGATTTGTTCAGGATTGTGATCAATTACGGTAGTATCAATTTTATTGGCATGAAGTAAACGCGCAATGATTTGTCCTATTCGCCCGAATCCGGCAATAACAACAGGACTACCATGATTTTCTACACTCATTTCCATATCGCTATAGATATCTTGATATCGAGATGCAAAATATTTTTTATAGACAATAAACAATATGGGTGTCGTTGCCATGGATAATGCAACGACAACCGTTAATAAGCCAGTGGTTTCCTTGTCTAGTGCGGAAAAACCGGAAGCAACGCTAAATATAACAAATGCAAACTCGCCTCCCTGTGATAATAAAAATGCCACGAGCAAACGCTGCCCTTTTGCTATTCCACTTACCCGTGCAATGCTATAAATAATTAATCCTTTCACAAAGACCAAACCCAACACCAATGCAAACACTAAGATTGGTTGCGCTAAGAATAATCCAAAATCGATAGACATACCCACCGATATAAAAAACAATCCCAGCAGTAACCCTTTAAACGGTTCAATGTCAGACTCTAGTTGATGACGATATTCCGATTCCGCTAATAACACACCAACCAAGAATGTACCCAATGCCATTGACATGTTGACTGCGTCCATTAACAATGCAACACCAATAACCAACATTAACGAAAATGCAGTAAACACTTCCCTTGATCGACTATTGGCTATCGCACGAAATATTGGCCGCGTTAGATAGTGTCCTCCAACGACAATAATAACGATGGCACCGATGACTTTTAACGTTGCAACTAAGGGTGACTCTCCCCCAACAACGCCCTCAGAAATTCCAAGTAAGGGAATCACTGCCAGCATAGGAATCACGGCGATATCTTGAAATAAGAGAATCGAGAAACCGGAGTTACCGGCAGGTGTCTCTAGTAAATTTTCTTCCGACAGTGTTTTCAACGCGATGGCAGTCGATGACAATGCTAAACCCATAGACGCTATAATGGCAGTACGAAAATCCATACCCATTAATGTTGCAATTCCTGCAAACGCAATCATACTAACAACAACTTGACTACCTCCCATTCCAACTATGGGTTTTCGCATGCGCCATAAGCGTCTAGGGTTTAACTCAAGTCCAATTAAAAACAGCAACATGACTACGCCAAATTCTGCAAAGTGTAATGTAGAACTAACATCACTGATAAATCCCAAACCCCATGGGCCGATTATCACGCCGGCAATTAGAAATCCTATTACCGACCCCAGCCCTAACCAAGCTGCCAAGGGAACTAAAATGACGGCTGATGCTAAATAAAGAAATGCATTAAATAAAAAGCCATGATCATCCATAATTAAAAGTCACCATCGGTAATTTCTTTGAAATTATCAAACACGTCTGCTCCCGTTATAAGATATTGTTGACATATGGATTTTAACTTTTCTGAATATTGATTTAATACATCGTCAGCTAAGTGTGTACTACTGTGTAAATATAGTGGTTGCCGATAATGCATTTCACACAAATTTGCAGTTGCTTCAAATGGTCGTAATAATTCGGGCATACTAAATTGATACTTACCATCAGACTGGTATGATTCTTTTTTTGCACCCGTCGTAACAGATAACATAAAGTCTTTGCCTCTTAATTCACTCCCGTTTGGCCCATAGGCAAATCCTTTTGTTAACACAACATCTTGCCAAAGTTTTAGCATAGGTGGCGAACTGTACCAATAAAAAGGAAACTGAAAAATAATTAAACTTGCCGACCTTAACAATGCCCTTTCTCTTTCAACATCAATATAAAAGTCAGGATAGCGTTGGTATAAATCATTTACCGTAATTTGATCTAGTGTGCTGACCCTTTCAATTATTCGCTTGTTTGCAATGGAGTGATGGGTGGAAGGATGAGCAAATAAAATTAATATATTTTGAGAGACCACGTGACTTAAATCCACTTTATTGTTCAATTAAATTTTCCAGTAATGGTTTATCTTACCGTGGTTTAAACGATATTTAACACTTACAAATATTATTTTTTAATCTAATTCACTCTGTATTCATTTTACACTGATTGTCCTTGATTAATAAATATCAAATTACTGACATCCAAGAAATGGAAACAAATTTCTGAAAATTTTTAAAAAAAATGCGACAAAAATGTATCGCAAAAATACACTTTTCAGTGATCCAAATTGTTGTTTTTAAAAGACATTAATTCATATACCCTAAATATGCTGATAAATTAACTTTAGTTTCTTCCTTGCGTTTTTTGAAAAAATAAACTAATCCTTACACATAGGCTAAGGAACATTTATAAGTTTTAAAAACAACAACAAGAACAGCCAACCACACAGCTAGATAAAATAATAATGTGTGGACAAGAATGTGGGAAACGGTTAAAAAATTCACTTTACGTAAACTTCGCTCAGGTTTTTTCAACACCTGAATCGGTTGTTTGTGTTCACGTGATGTATTCATAATCATCTCTTTGAATAATAACTTATTCAAATTCCCACATTATCTTGAGCAAATTAATGACGTTTTAGACGTTGATTAATTATTCGTTACTGTGGGCAAAGGGAATCATTATGATAATGAAAAAATTATTGGGTAACACACGCTGCTATCTTTCATCCATCTCTGTCATCTTAGTTTTATTCATAAGCGCGTGCGCTGAACAATCCGCAACGTCAAATAATGAAAACGCGTTAGATGGATCCGCCTCTAAAAATAGTATTCGCGCAAATGCAGTATCGATCGAACCCGTTGGACGAATTGATAGTCCAGCTACCGACATCACAATAAACGTTGGTGATAAAGTAAATTTTGCCGCATCCGGTACAGATCCTAACGGCAACGGACCATTAACCTATTTATGGGATTTTAATGGTTTATTACCAACTACTTTAATACAAAACCCAGGAAACCTCACCATCAGCCAGCCTGGCGTATACCGTGTACAGCTTTTTGTAACCAATCGAATCGGCATTTCCGATTCAACACCAGAAGAACGAATTATTACGGTAAATGAAGGCAACAATCCGCCTTCAAACAATCCAGAAACACATTTACCGCCAGTTGCGACAATTGTCTCTCCACCTGCGAGAGTCAGCGTTATTGCCGGTGATGCTTTATTTTTTAATGGTTCGGCGTCTTCAGCTTCAAATTTATCTCCCTTTACCTACGCATGGGGATTTGATGGCGTTATTCCTGATACTGATATCCAAACGCCAGGCTCGGTTCGCTTTCCAACCCCCGGTGTTTTCCATGTTAGCTTACTGGTGACAGACAGCCTAGGAACGCAAAACGTTAATAATGCCTCTGTGGAAGTCACCGTCCTTGCGGTACCCAATCGCCCGGCAAATGCACCACCATCGGGTACGATCATTTCACCTCCCGGTGATTTAAGTGTTCCTATCGGTACGCGCATTTACTTTACCGGTTCTGGCAATGATCCTGATAACTCGGGTTCAATTTCTTATCATTGGGATTTTACAAATATTGCACCAGACAGTGATGCACAATCACCGGGCACCATTGAATTCATGAATCCTGGGGTATATCCAATCCGCTTAACCGTCAGAGATTCTGCCGGCGCGATAGATCCTAATCCACCTATTCGAACCGTTACAGTAACAGATGTTAAAATTGAAAATCATGTACCACTTGATAGCGTCATCCTTTCACCGCAGCAAAATGTCACAATCAATGCTGGTGAAGCTGTCACATTTCTAGGCCAGGGCACGACTAATAACATTGTTGGCCCGTTACGTTATTTATGGGATTTTGATGGTGCTGCCCCAGCGTCAGGTGATCAGTCTCCCGGAGACATTGTTTTTAGCCAGCCTGGAAGGTATGAAGTTGAATTAATCATTGGTGATGCAAATGGTGATATTGTTTCGAAGGAAGTGAGTCGAAAAATCACTGTATTAAACGCACCACCAGGAAGTACTCCTCCCCCAATTGGTGGCGGAGTCGGTGGTGGTGTTGGCGGTACACCTGGCGGTGGTACAGTGGTAAACACTGATCCAATTATCATCTCTTCACCTCCTGTCACTCAGGAATTAGTGATCAATCAAGCTATAACCTTTGAAGCTATAGTACAAGACCCTACCTTTTCACCCAATAAATTTTTATGGCGTTTTGATGGAAAGGCTGCAAGCCAAATTACAGAAGCACCGACATCTAATCCCGTCACATTCACTCGAACTGGCGAGGTAAAATTAAAATTACTTGCTTACGATACTATTGCAAGGGTACGTAAAAGTACTGAACTGACTTATCAAATTGTGGATGCAGGTACAGCACCTACCCCTGCACCAATTCCAGCACCGACACCTGGGCCTACACCCACTCCGGCACCAATACCAACACCTAATACTGGTGTAAATAATGATCCTGTTGTATTTACTTCTCCATCTGCTGGGCAAGTGTTAAATATTAACGAAGCGGTTACGTTTGAAGTCAAGATACAAGATCCAACATTTACACCTGGTCGATTTATATGGCGATTTGGTGGAAAATCACCAAGTCAATTTACTACATCACCAAGCTCACGAAATGTCAGTTTCGCCCAAACAGGTGATATTAATGTGCAAGTACTTGTATTTGATTCCGTAACGAATGCAAGAATTAATGCAAGTGCAACCTATTCCGTTGTTGATCCAAATGTATTTCAATCATTATCCGTTGCTTCATCGAATGATGAAATAAATGAAATTCTTGCAGTACTCGATCCAAATGCATTAACTGCTCAAGTCGTCCTACCCTTTGGCGATCAAAGTGTCAATGCTGGAGAAATTATGACTTTTCATGCAACAGTGAATGATCCATTGTTTAGCAGCAACCTTGTGTATCGTTGGAGCTTTGATGGTGTCGCACCTGATGCCGACACATTAGATCCAGCACCGGTTTTATTCAATAACAAAGGTAAATATAAAATTCGATTCTCGGTTCGAGACATTGTGGATAACAGAACTGCAACAGCGGAGACTATTACCATTCGTGTACGAGATCCTGATAGCTTAATTGCCACAATCCTAAATCCCGAACACAATAAATTATTGTATCTCGGTGAAACAATTTTATTCGAAGGCGTGGCGACTGATCCACTTGATTCATTAGGATTAAACCTCAATTATCGCTGGCGTTTTGGGAATGGAATACCGGATTCGTTTGTTCAAAACCCTGGACCCGTTACATTCAACCAAGCAGGTAAGTTTGAAGTCAAAATGTTTGCAGAAGATCCTACCACTCGTCGCAAATCGAGAAGCGATAAAGTGAAAATAATTGTCTCTCCCTTTGGTGAACCTGTCGGCCCGACAGCACGCTTATCAGGAACTATTACTACACCACCCAGAGATCTGACAATTCCGGTGGGAACCACAGTGGATTTTGCCAGTTCCGGATTTGATCCTAAAGGATTAACACCTCTGGTTCATTTCTGGAATTTTGATGGAGCGGCTCCAAATTCATTAGCAAGAAATCCGGGGAGTGTTACATTCAGTCATGCAGGAATATATGTCATTAAGTTAACAGTTAAAAACGCAGCTGGTGAAAAAGATTCAAATCCGCCAACTGTGACAATCACTGTAATTTAATGATAAATCGTTTTCGGCGTCCGTCGATTGCCCTTATGGGCATCGGCGGATTTTTTATTAGGTTAATATGGTTTACTAAAATCTTTTAACTTGGACTTGCTAAATTCCTCTCGATCTTGCATTGCTTCATTTAGCTTCTTAGTATAAATCGTTAATGTTTTATACTCTTTAGTTCCTTTCTCCACAGTATCATTTTGGTTATAAGTCCGTAAAAAATTAAGATAATGACCCACCTTTTTATAGTCTTCAAGATAAAGCCCCAACATCCCTAAAAGAAATCCTGTTTTAATACTTGGTTCATTGTCTAAATAAAGAAATGTTTCTTCCAAGCGAGCATTTGCTTCTTCCAGAATTTTTTCCGTTTCCTGTTTTCTATCGTTATCCATTAGCAATTGTGCTTTAAATAACATATTGGATACTGCTTTGCGTGGCGGGGTATAATTTCTAGCCCTGGGACTTTTACTTTCATCTGCTTTAAAAATAAAATCAGCTGTGATAACGGCTAAATCATAGGACAAAATAGCTTGATCAACACTTCGCTCTTCACCAAAAAATCCACTCAATTTACCTTCTAGCAGTTTCTTTCGTTCCGGCAATTTTTCATTCCATAACTCAATAATCGCACCTTTGTTGAATGACGCTTTTGGCTGATCACCATCTGCGACTTGTTTTTGAAAGTCTTTTGAATCACTAGATGCAAATAAGCAATCAGGACAAACCACAACTCGAATTAAGTTATAATTACAAAACTGTTGCTCAGATAACGCTTCAGTATAACGTGGCACACCAAAAATATTCTGTTCACTCACCATCGTTCGACTTTGAAGCGCCCAAAAAGGTATATCTTTTTTACCACACATATGGCAATTGACGGGAGTAACACGCAATGACGAATTATTTGCTGTGATCGCTACTTTTGGTTTTTCGGCTTGAGGGTATTGATAGGAGTGCATTATTTGAATAACACCCTGATTAGCTTTTATTGCACCTTTAAACTTTATCGTCGCATAATACGCTTCAGGGTCATTTGATTTTTGACTCGAGGATTCAATGGTCGTTTTAATTGCTTGAAAGGGAAATAGACCTTCCTCGCCTTTATCTTCAAATAATCTAAGCAATGCTGGCTGGAATTTTTTAGGGTAGAAAGTCAATCTGGCTACACACGAGGTCATGGATAAACTATTAATAGTAATCCATTCAGTTTCGGATCCAATGGTAATTTCTGCAGTTATATTGACTTTTACGGGTCTATCTGACATTCCACTCCTTATGAATTTCACCAATACAATGCCTAAAGCACGTTAAATGGCCTATTCAATATTTAGTCATAAATGGTTGATCTGTCAAGTTATGAAGAAATGTCTAAGCACCAAGTCAAGTCCTGGCGTAATTCTTGATGATTGAAAAATCACGTCATATTAAAAGAAAAATATGCTTAATGTTTTTTATAACGCTCTCTTTTCTGGCTCTATAGAATGAAGTTAGATCAAGCACTCATCCAATTTTATCAAGAAAGCGGTTTTGATTTGCGCACTGGAGAAAAACCAGCCTTTGTTGACGTTTTCGTTGGTTGTATGCTGATTCCTCTACCCAACCTCGAAACACGACGAAAATATATCAAATACCATGACCTCCACCACATAATCAACGGATTTGATGTATCACAAATGGGAGAAGGAGAAGTCAGTGCTTGGGAAATTGGAACGGGTAGTTTTTTACATCCTATTTTATTGATAATGAATCTAATTGCAATATCCACTGCTTTGGCTATATATCCAAACCGTGTTTTAAAAGCGTATCTACTAGGGTGTAAAAGTAAAAACCTATATTGCTACAGAACCCGAAGAAGAATTGACAATGGAGAATTGTCAGACATCAATCAAATAAAACAAGAGTTCGTTAATTGTCGTTGCAGCGATGGCTGGATATTTTTAAAAATCATTCCATTCATTATATTTTCTCTTATCTCAGTAATACTACATATAATTTTAGTTATTCCAGCACTTATATATAAAAAAATATGGGGAAAGTTTTTTGGTAATGAAATGGTGAAAATTGTTAAAATTAGGAAATAAATTCAATGTGCCTAAATTTATATGCTATTACGTATTCGAAGCCAAATACTCTTTAACCGCAGCGTCCAATTCTATTTCTCTCTGCTCAACAGAATGCAAATATTTCCGCATAAAAGGTCCTACAAACGTTCGATTGTGTTTGTGCTCTAAATAAATTAATTGACCAACAGGACCTGAGTTTTCCATAAAACCACTGTCGTAAAAATCTTTTTTTGCTGTTTCTTTATCAAAATCCACTCGGCGGATCTCAACATCCCATTTTCCATTAAAGAAACTACATCTACCATAAGACGCACGTGGATCATCATCTAATGGCTGACCAACTGATCCCGTATTTATAATTAAATTTTCATTGTAATAACGAATCATGGATTTATGTGTGTGAGACGCAACAAACAAATCTCTGGATTCACCGAGTTTTTGATCGAGCATATCATCCGGTGTCGCAGGGCCAATGCCATCTCGATTTCCCAATCGGGAACCATGCGTAATATGAAAAGAACATCCGTCTTCTAGATCAGATAGATCATAATGATCCCCCCAAGATTCGATTTCAGATAACCAATATTCTGAAAGTTGATCCGCCGTCCATAAGGCAAACTGACGTAGTTGATACTTTTCATCATCGGGTGTTAACGGATTATCTCGGCAAAATAATACAAAGGTTTCATGATTGCCACGGATATATTTTGCATTGGGAAGATTCGTTTTTAAGAGTTCTAACACGGCTTGGCTGTAAGGGCCACGATTGACGATATCACCATTAACATAAACATCGTCGGGAGACCATTTCTCTATGTCATTTAATACCGCTGTTAATGCGGGTACGTTACCATGGATATCGGACAATACAGCGATTTTCATTTTTTCATTGGTTCTTTTGATAATTTCAAAACAGCTTCATCGGATAACTGATCTCCCACCCATAAATGAACTTTGCGTGCACCGGCACCCGCTGACAACTCTATCAATAATCTTTCTTCTACCGGTGATAATCCACCTTCAATCATTTCCAGTGGGTGTATTATCATTGTCGGTGTTGCAGTCAACCAACCATCATGTAATTTTTTTATCATTGTTGATAATAATTTTTCTGCAATTGAAAATTCACCAACCAGGAGTCTTTTGGTCGTAAAACCGGGAATTGCAGCTTCTTCTATTTCGCGTTGTGTTTTAATATTTTTTAATTTAATTTTGTTTCGTTTAACTCTTGCATACATTACGCCCGTTGTCAGTTTGCTTAGCATTATTATTTCCTTGGCGATTTATTAACGTAATTTTTTACGTTTATATTCCATATTTAAAAAAGCATTACGTATTTTTTTAGAGGGTAATTTTTTAATATTGTCCAATAATTCTTGCTTGAAATGTGGCTTTTTAAAAAAAGCACCAACAAAATTATCACAACGTGGATCTTCAAATTGATATACGCACGGAAATAAAGGGTTATTTTTTGAGTCTAAAATATTTGAGCAGGATTTTAATACATTTTTTTCCGTGGTATTAACCACCAATAGTCCTGAGTTCGATACATGTGAATGTAATAATCTAAACCAATCTTTATTCAACTCAACCGGGCGACTAAATTCACCTCCAACGTGGCCAAACATATCATCAATTATTAAATCAAATTTGGAGCCAGAGTAATCCTTAATCCATTTAACACCATCTGCTTGAATTAATGTTGCTTCATTTTTTGTAACGTGAAAATATTTTCTTGCAACTGTGATATGCACAGGATTAATTTCAATACCGATAACTTGGGAGGGAACAAGGTATCTCTGTAACATTTTTATTACGGTGCCACCGCCAACTCCCAATACTAATACCCGTTTTGCTTGGTTATAGGGTAAATATAAAGCGGGCAACAAGAGCAAATCCCAAATACTCTTTGTTAACACATGATTTGGATTATAATGACTGTGAAAAATACCATTGCTATACAAGCGAACGGTATTCCCTGCTGACCTTACTTCATAAGTATCTTCCTTAATCACTTTACGCCAGATTAGTGCCATAGGTACTTACAGAATTTCCTTTGCTGAAATTGAACAATAAATGGAGCAACTGGTATTAGATCTGTCATAGGAATGTCAAATTACAATTTATCACTTTTTTCTGATCGTTATTCCGACACTTATAGAGTGATGAATCCAGCGGCACAATAAAACATTTTTAACGAAAGCGCGACTGAATAGTTTGAAACTGATTTAATTTTAATCTCAATTGAATTGACTTTTTTTACTCAACAATAAAAAAACTTAATCTTTGGATTGCGGCACAACCAATAGCAAATCAAATTCAAAATTGATTAGTGAGCAAGCTTAGTCAGATAATTGTCACAAAAAATTTTTTAATCTCATTCTAATTTTCTCACAAGTTATTATTTTATAAATATTATTCACTTGAATGATGCTTTCGATAAATTAATTTTATTCGTCAATTCATATTCACAAGACGATTACTACGCTAGACTACTTATAAGGGTATTAGTTATGCCTAAATCAAATTTTCTCATGAGATACTAACTTAAATTACTTATGGTGAGGCACTCAAATGGCTAGCGCATTACCGGATCAAAATTCAACGTCCGGATCAAACCAAACAAATATGAACGATAAAGACATTATTCAAACTCAAATAAAACCAGCCAGTGGTTTTGTTCGTAAACCGACCCAACTTGCACTTCGCAGTTTTGGGAAACGATTTTTAGGTCGCATCGTTCCTTATTATAAACTCTGTGTCGAAAATCTTGGCCAAGAAAAACGCTGCCTTCAATGCGTCGATATTCCTGCAGCGCGTGTCAAAACAGCGATTCAATTAATGCAACATGCATATGATCTTGATTCAACCAGTGATGAGGAAAGTTTTGCACAATGGGGCGCGAAAAAAGGGTTTGCCTACTTTTCTGAATTACTTGAAGAGCTAACAGTTGTCGGTCCAGATGATTTACCCACTTTATTAAATGTTAAAGTTGATGATAAATTAGCTGAAGTGTCTGGATTGCGGTTACTTCACTCATAAAAAATTCCATTATTAAAGATGCATTGATTATTCATACTCAATGCATCTAAACGCCTCTTACCCATCCCCCACTCTTTTCTTCAAATCTATTAAATTTCGTCAACAATTTATCATAAGCGATTAAGTCACAGCTGCAATTCAAAATTGTAAAATAAAGTTTGTCGTGTTCTTACTTCTTAATAAAGTCTATGCTATGTTCGCTTTAGTAAGTTATCGATTTTTAAATGATTAGTTTATGGTCTAAACTTACCGGTCAACTCGGAACAAATTTGTCAATTTAGGTTTTTGGGGCAAGGAATTTCTCGATTTGAATTTAGACGTTGATGCAAACAATCGCTTCTTGATTGACCAGCATGCTTTTATTGGAGCATTAATCAACCTCTCTAATAATGATGCATTCCTACTCCAAATTTTCAATTACAACCGAGTTAATTTCACTCTCATTACAAACAAATTTAAAGAGGTTGTAGATGGTAACGTTAGTTGAACCGCATGGTGGGAAAGAACTAAAGCCTTTGTTATTAGCAGGTGATGAGTTAACAAAAGAACTTGAACTTGCTAAATCATTAAAACAAATTTCCATTTCATCCCGCGAAGTCGGCGATCTAATCATGATGGGTATTGGTGGTTTCACACCACTTGATGGCTTCATGACTCACGCTGACTGGCAAGGTGTGTGTGATGGAATGCGAACTGCCTCCGGATTATTTTGGCCAATTCCCATAACACTCTCTACTGATACGTCAACTGCTGATTCAATTTCATTGGGTGACGATGTTGCGTTGGTTGACGGTGAAAGTAACGAAATCATCGCGACGCTGAATGTCACTGAAAAATATTCCATCGATAAAGCCCATGAAGCAATGCAAGTGTACAAAACAACGGATTTAGAACATCCCGGTGTACAAATGTTGATGGCCCAGGGTGAAGTGAACTTAGCAGGCCCCGTTAAGGTTTTATCTCAAGGCGGATTTCCGGAAAAATACGGCGATCAATTTCTTACACCACAACAAACACGTGATCTTTTTATTTCAAAAGGCTGGAGCACTATCTCGGCTTTTCAAACTCGTAATCCCATGCATCGATCTCATGAGTATTTGGCGAAGGTGGCAATCGAGGTGGGTGATGGTGTTTTAATTCATTCCCTACTTGGCAAATTAAAACCAGGCGACATCCCTGCAGAAGTCCGCGCCAATGCTATCGAAACATTAATTGAAAACTATTTTGTCGATAATACCGTTATTCAGGCAGGCTACCCGTTAGACATGCGTTATGCCGGTCCGCGTGAGGCATTATTACATGCATTGTTCCGACAAAATTATGGATGCTCACATTTAATTGTGGGTCGTGATCATGCGGGTGTTGGCGATTATTATGGACCTTTTGATGCCCATGAAATTTTTGATCAGATCGACGAAGATGCGTTACAAACTAAACCATTAAAAATCGATTGGACTTTCTGGTGCAACCGCTGTGGCAGCATGGCCTCAATGAAAACCTGCCCTCACGATGCAGAAGACCGATTGTTATTGTCCGGCACTAAATTACGTAAAGCCTTATCAGAAAACACCGAAGTGCCCGATAATTTTAGTCGCCCAGAAGTGTTGAAGATTTTACGTGAATATTATGCAAGCTTGGCTGACGATGAAAAAGTTGAAGTGAAGTTGTCAGGCCATTCTGCGAAATAGTTATTGTGAATTTTTAGTTTGTATAATTTTTATTGTGTATCAAAACTAATGAAAAAAGTTAGCAATTCGTTTCAATAAATTATTGTAAAAAATTGAAATTTGCTAGCTTTCCCCATTTGTTATATCTCTTCTTGTTAAACTTCCTAGAATCCATTTTGGATTCTAGGATTATCAATCATAAAGGACACTATCTTGGCATCTAACAAGGGACGAGCCAAATTCGTATTGGGTGGTTATCATTTTAATCCCGATGACATTACACGTTTGCTTGGCTTAGAACCCACATCAATTGATGCCTCCGGTGCGAGGAGTGGATTAGACAAACCGGTGATTAGCTCATGGGAGTTATCAACTGATACTGTCGATGAAAATGTGGACGTTTATAAATTAACGGAAAGCATCATTAAACAACTGGAACCCGCTAAAGAAAAAATTCAACAAGTAATTAAAAGTCACAACTTGTCGCCGAGAATCGAAGTGATTTTAGAATTATCTGTCGATAAAGGTAAGGCTGTTCCGGATGTTGGTTTTGGCGCAAGAACGGTTCGATTCCTTGCGGACATTGGCGCGTTTATTAATGTGGAATATGCGCTTTCGGAACGAATTTGACCCTAGCTTTTCAACGCGATTGATTGAGGTTTTTTATGCAATAGAGCTGAGAAATTAACAAGCAAACAAATTAAAACGTTAATTAGTGGGTAGAAGGAGAATAAATCACGAAAAGCACCCGTACAAGCGTTGAAGATTTTTAACTATTCCGAGCTCTCCAATGCAGCCACCTGTAACTTTTTTTATGCGCTCCATCAGCTGAAGAGATACGAAGTAAAACCTGACTCTGCCCCTGCAAATATATAAAATATTTTCTTTATTTAGATTCTTATAAAGATAACGTAATAGTTTGTTTGACGACTTGAATAGTAAATCAGTAATTTTGTGAAAATATTAACTAGCACACTATTCAACTCGTCACCTATACTCGCTTAATACTATTACACAATGCAGTGCAGTCTCGTACAGCGGTAGTTTTAATGCTAATAATTTACTTGGTTTATCCTACAAACTATTGTTTAATATTAAAGTATTCTTCACTTGTAATTTTATCTTCATCACAGAGGAATGCGCGATATCCTCAAAGGTTCTTTTCACAAAGAATTATGTTAAACTCGGAGGATATACTTAATACACCAATTCCCCAAAAAACAATAACTAAAAGTAGATAAAAATGAAAAATAAATGCTTGCCAATACAATCATTAATATCCTCAATTTTACATTTCAAGATAAGCACTGGAAAAAAATATTTCCATCTTTTGATTGCTTTTATATTCTTGCAAAGTTTATTTGGTTGCAAAAGTGAATTATCAGAACCTACCAATTCTCCCAATACCGTAACTTATACAATCAGTGGAAATATCCAAGGCTTAAAAGGTACTGTCGTATTGCAGTCCAGTTCACTAGAAAATATCAGCGTCTCAGAAAACGGTGATTTTGTTTTATCTAATACGGTACATTCTCAAGGAAGTTACGATTTTATTGTACTTACCCAACCTGAGCATCAAACATGTCGTATCATTAATGGGAAGGGGGTTATTAACGATGCATCCATTACAAATATATCTATTAATTGCACCGATATTACGCTTTTAATTAATGTAAAAGTTTCAGGTTTATCGGAAAGTGAATTAAAATTGGTTAACGGTAAAAATTCCTTAAGCGTTAAAAATTCCGGAGAATATAGTTTTTCGGAGAAAATTACAGAAGGCGATTCTTATAAAATTGATATTGTTGAGCAACCCCCTGGTTATAAATGTACTCTGGAAAATAGTCATGGAACCGTAATAGATGAAGTCAATAATACTCTCATAACTTGTATCGAAAACATTACGCCTAACGCAACAACTTCTCCGAGAATTCGATCCCAGCGTTCTGATAAGTTAATAATAGTTAATTTCAGTGAGTCGATGAATACTGACTCACTTGTAATTGCTGCAAATATTGCTCAGGATAATATGCTCATAGAATGGTTTAGTGAATTAAATGAAAATGATACTGTACATATTAAGCCATTAAAAGAATGGAGTGAAGGAGTAGATCAAGAAATAGTTATTAATGCCACAGATTTGGCGGGCAATCCTATATCAACGCTCACATTGCATTACGATTTTTTTCCTGGTGAAATATTCTTTGTAAACTCTTCTGCCGCCAATGATGAAGGGGATGGTACTTCACCCATTAACGCAAAACAAACGATAAATGCTGCCATTTCCGTTGCGATGTCACCTGCTACTATTGTAGTAAGTCAAGGTGACTACAATGTCAATTATTTAAAAAATACGCAGATTAAAGTTAAAGACGGTATCTCACTGTATGGTGGTTATAGTGCTGACTTTATGACACGCGAATCAGGAGCGAACCACTCTATCATTAGAGATGAAAATAGAAAAATAATTGCTATCGCACCGGAGTCACATACAGTAATCGAGGTTCCAATTCCTCTCTATCAACCTACAATAATCTCCGGTTTTAAAATTTATGGTCGTGTATCAGCGGTCGATGAGAATAATTCTGTCATATTCAACGATCAAACAGATATAATAGAAGAAATTGAAGATTTACTAGAAGAAATTAACCTAACCAAAGCATTAGAGCCAGAACTTCGTAAGTTAGAACTTCATTTCGTTCATGAAACGAATCGCATAGAATCAATTATATCCTCTAACCTTATCTTTTTGGCATATAGTGAATATTTAAAACTCGCTGATGAAGTTGCTTTAACAATACTTCAAATTAATGGCTCTTTGCTCCCTCCTTCGATGAAAATCAACGCAATCAACCTTATCAACACTGAAGTATTTGGTTTCGACAGTGATGATGACGGTGTAATTGATATAGAAGGGTTGAAACAGATGTTTGATCCTTTTTATTTAGACGATCTTGAAGGAGAATATCCGGCAACTCAATCAAAGTTAATCGCTCTTTATTCTAATTACATATATAATTTGTGGGAGCCATATCTAGTCGCTATATATGAGTCTCAATGCGCCATTATGCCACCAAATGAAAACCAAGATTTAGATTGCTCTTTATTTGACACCATATATGGTTACTCACAGAACGAAATATATGAAATGACAAATGGCGAATTGAAATCACTTGAAACGGTTATTATTAATATCGGAAAAAAAGTAGATTAAAAAAATGGAAAAACTTATTTAAAAAAAACTTGAACCCTATAAGAAGTCATATAAAGCCACCCCTTAACAGTCACTGCTCATTAACAGATTACATTTTTACGTTCGCTATATTAATTTTACGATATACCCTGGACACAAGGGTAATCCCAAATTGATGTAGTCATCGCTATTACCGGAGCCAGACTCAATCGATTTATGTACCGATCAAGTCTGATTCCAATAAACTCATTGAACTAGTTTAGAACCACAAAGCTTTCTAGGTCCCACAACCGATTTAAGGCTTTTTGGGAGTGCTATACGGTACTTCTTTATGCCATGGCTCCCAAGTAGTTTCATAACCAACAAAAAATGCTCCCTCTTTAATTTCTTTCTGTCGGGTTGTCACATAGCGTGTTTGGCCTTCAGGAACTTTGGGTCGGGTTTTAGGTGCATCGCCGCTCATATTTATCACTCCTAATAAGTTATCAATCATGGGGAGGAATTTCAACTGGCTTGTCAGCCCTCCCATTTAGCTGACTAAATTATACTATCAATTGTCCCGAAAGTATTTGCATACCTCAAATTTTGACTCGCTGTAAATATATCCCTATACGCTCGACTGCAGCTTCCCTGCTGCCGACGGTCCCAATTTGAGGTATGCAAATACTTTCGGGACAATCGATATTACGAATAGAAACTCGCTAGCGCTTGTAATGTGCCTTCTTAGGTAATACATGTCGCACGCCTCCTTGTGGATTCTCGACATCGCCTTTGTAACGAGGGATAACGTGAATATGAACATGGAATATACTCTGCCCAGCTGCCGGCCCTACGTTTACGCCAATATTGTAACCATCAGGATTAAATTCTTCGTCCAGCAAGTTTCGCTCCTGTCTTATCAATTCCATACAAGCTTCAACCTCAGCGGATGTCAGATCGAAAAAACTGATCTCATGTCGACGGGGGATAACGAGGGTATGGCCCGGGCTAACCGCGTAACTGTCTCGCGCACTATAAGCAAGCTCATTTTGTAATGATACCCCCCGTGGATCAACGCAAAATAGGCACGGATTATTAGGATCCCGTTTTTTTTCTTTTTTTTCTTCAGATGACACAATTATTACCTTTCATTAGTGGCTTATACTTATCGAATTTGCTAGCAACTTTGCCTCTTTCATTTTCTCCTCACAATGTTTTAAACAGAGCGGTTGGAGCGAATCGGAAAAACACTCAATAATAATTTCAAATTCATCGGCGACTTCCTCTGCCATAACCGAGTCTTTTGTAAACTCTGCCAATACAGCGCGGGTAGTCGCAATATTTACCTTACACAAAACTGCAAGATGTATGGGGAGCTGTTGCTCCATGCACACGGTTAATCCTTTCTCGTATGCCTTTAACGCTTCTTCTAGGCGTTCAGAATTTTCCTCTGATTCAGCTAAATGATGAAGCACAACGCCAAGATTATTGTGTGTCGCTGAGAGTTCCAGAGCATGATTGTCTGCATCGAAAATTGTCAGTGCATTTTTGTAGGCAACGACAGATTTTTGTAGGGTACGATTGCCTTTAAGCAGCAATCCATGTGTATGGAAGCAAGCACCCAGTTGAAACATGGTCAACGCCCAGACCAAGGGATTTTTTTCTTTACTCCATACCAGCAAGGCATTGGTATAAGCATCCGTGGCAATTTTTAAGAATTTGGCATCACTCAATTGCCGACCGAGAGCTTGGGCTGCCGTACCATAGTTGTATTGAGTTGCTGCCCATTCTAAGGGGGTTTTTTCCTGACTGAATTCTTCTAGCGCGCTTTCAAATGCCACTATGGCTTTTTTATACAGTGCTTCATCTCTAAGTTGTTGCCCTTGTGAAGCTAAGACATTGCCAAGGTGATTTTGGTTTGTTGCCCAGGCCAAAGGCGCTTGCGCACGTTTATTTACAGCCGACTCAGTTTCAAATTTATCCTGCGCAGCACCAAGAATATTTGAGTTATAGCGATGTTGCTCAAAGTTACCCCGTGTATAGATAAAATTATCTGGCACGGTTACCGTGGTATCAGGCCTGGCAGTCGCTGCCACAGAATCCGCCTGCGCATTTATATAGTTTTCCATGCTTTGTTCCAGTGCTCTGTTAACTGGATAAAAAACATAATTAGTCGAGTATTTCATTGTTGGAGAATTTCATTGATATCAGGATCGGCATCCACTGCACCACCAAGTGAAATTTCTTCATCGGTTGCGTCGCGTACGGTTAATACTTCCAATATAAAATCAACATCCCTGCCACACAATGGATTATTGCCATCAATTGTCACTGATTTGTCGTCAACACGAGTCACAATAAAATTTCGAGGCTCACCCTTTTCGTTTTCCATGGTAATTGTTAAACCGACTTCACGATATTCTTCTGGTACATTTTTTATATGATCGACAAAAACCAGCGATTCGTCTCTTTGTCCGTATAACTTGTTTACATCAATGGGAATTTGAATAGTATCACCGGCAACTTTGCCGTCTAGCTCAGCCTGAACCTGTTCCGTTAATACGTTTTCAGTACCATGAACGTAACCTAACGGGTATTCAACTGTGGTCAGTACATCGCCGGTTTTTTTATCAACCGTTTTGTAATTTAGTTCCACAAATTTATGTTTTGTAATTGAGTCTGTCATCATATTAAAAAATCGTTGCGCCGAAAATTTTCACTTCATCTTTTTCATAACCCAGTACCAATCTGCCAAGATATTCACCTTCCATTTTGGTGTTGGTCTGCTTATAAAGGACTGTCACATATTCGCCGCGGCGAATCATGCCCAAGTATTCATATTCGGTAGATAAGTTTTTTGTCAACTCACTGCGTGCGAACTGCTTACCCATTTCAATTTCATTTGCACCCATCATCATTGCAGCGGAAAAATGCCTTGTGAATGCACCGTAATTTTGTTCGTTGGAATATTTTATTAAATCGTTCCACAATGGGTGGGCGATTTCTAATATCGCTTCATCTGTTTTTTCAATAATATTCATAATTCTTCTACAATAAAAACACCGCTAATCTTTGCAATTATCACAATAGTAACGAGGATTTCATACGGTTGAAAAATAAAAAGACCAACAAAAAATATGCTGGCCTTTTTAGACTACTTAGCGCTCTAACTAAACTTAGTGTACGTGCTCAGTCACTTCTTTTTCATCCTCGCCAACAAGATGATAAAGTGGCGCTTTCTCCATGGTGTATTCACCGGTTTTACGATCGCGATGAGATACTGTCAATACATGCCAGTTGTCGTCATCAAGGTGAAGGTGGTCACCTCGATAATAATAACCAGGCCAACGCGTTTCCTTACGGAATAGCGTATGATGGAACACGCTTTCTGATGTGCGCATGCGATGATACAATTCCCAGGCACGCAACAATTCATGAATGTCTGCTGCTGCGACTTTCTCCATATCTTCCTCAAGTAATTTAATTTTCTTAAGGCCAATATTGAGCAGTTTCTCGTTTGTCATATAGTTAACACCAAAGCCACCACAATACTCGTCCATCAATTTTTGCAAACGATCTAGGCCTTGTCTTGGGTTAATGAAGTTTGGATTAACGGTTCCAGCAACGACTTCGTTGCTATAAACGCGGTATGTTTCCAATGGCTTGTAGATCTTTTCTTTTAGATCTTCGATTTGCTTGTCAGAAACATTAATGCCTTCAGCTTTACCGTCATCGATATATTTACATGCGGCTTTTGCTGCTAAACGTCCTTCGGTGAAAGATCCTGATGAAAACGCGTGTGGCGTACCGCCCACGGCATCACCGGCACCAAATAAACCTTCAACGGTCATCATTCGATTGTATCCCCAGAAATACTCTGGCGGGGATACATCTTCCGGACCTGATGCCCAACCGCCACAACCGGTTGCGTGCGAACCCATGACATAAGGTTCAGAGGTTGTTAATTCAGGATTTTCGTATTTCGGATCAACGTCAGTTGCAGCCCACAAGACGGCTTGTCCAACGGTCATACCCAAGAAGTTATGCCAGCCGATTTCTTCTAAATGCGGATCCTGAAACGCTTCCATGGTTACCATGTGTATCGGACCGCGACCAGCGTTCACTTCGGAAATAAACGCGTGGTTACGTAAACAGGTTGGTGTCGGATGATGATCTATATAGTCACCCACCATCGCTTTCGTATTCTCATACCATTTGGATTCATATTCTTCACCTTCACCGTTTTGTGTGTAGGTCTTGAGATGAAGGAAGTAAGCACCAACCGGCCCATAACCATCTTTAAATCTTGCGAGTACAATACGATTTTCCATTTGCGTCATTTTCGCACCCGCATCAATCATGAGACCATAGGCAGAACCCGATGACCATGGTGCGTACCAAACACGACCGGCACCTTCGCCGACCGAACGTGGTTTAAATATATTAGACGCACCGCCAGCACCACAAATGACAGTTTTAGATTTAAAAACGTGATAATTACCAGTACGTACATTAAAACCAACGGCGCCTGCAATTCGGTTTTCTTTAGCTTCATCCATTAACAAGTGCGTAACGCAAACACGATTAAACACTTTGTCAGCTGATTTCTTGGCTGCTTCAGCAACAATGGGTTTGTATGATTCACCATGAATCATAATTTGCCATTTGCCTTCACGCATATACGTGCCTGCCTTTTCATCTCTCATTAAAGGCAAACCCCATTCTTCAAATTGGTGAACGGTTGAATCCACATGGCGCGCCATATCGAATGCGAGATCTTCACGTACCATACCCATTAAGTCATTACGGGCGTAATGCACATGATCTTCTGGATTATTTTCACCGAAACGTGTGCCCATATAACAGTTAATCGCATAAAGACCCTGGGCTACTGCACCGGAACGATTAATATTGGCTTTTTCAGCGATAACAATCTTCTTGTTTTTACCCCAGTATCTTGATTCAAATGCTGCACCGGTACCACCTAGGCCTGCGCCTACCACTAGGACGTCAATTTCGTCTTCAGTAATTGTCTCGTAACCCATTAGTAGTACACCCCTTCTTTCAATTTCAAGCCATTGGATTCCAGTGTATGTAAACCGCCATCATCCATTCGCACATACTTTGGCTCATTAAACAATAACTGACTGTCACGCATTTCGTTACTGGGTTCTGATTCGTCAGCGAGTTTTGGAATTGCAGTACCCCAGGGTTTTGTGGTGATAGGGGCTAACAAATCCATATCTTTTTTACCGTTACGGAACTTGATGCGCCAGGCAATCGTGCCTTTTTCTTCATCTCGAACCACACGTACCGAGTGGCCCAGTGGTGCAAAATCAGCATAACCTCGCACATCAATCGCATGATGAGGACATGCTTTTACACAGGAGTAACATTCCCAACACATGTTGGGCTCAATGTTATAAGCACGTCTCAATGTTTTATCAATGTGCATAATGTCTGATGGGCAAATATCTACGCAATGTCCACAACCATCACAACGCGTCATATATACAAAAGTAGGCATAGGTAATTCTCTCTCTTATTTAATTCGAATTAGTAGTGGTTTGGCTTTTCGCTCTTGATACCAAGCCCCATATTGGGTGGATTTTCACCCATATACATTGGGATATCCGGAAATTTTTTCTGCACCTCTGGATCCGTCAAATCGAAATCTGCTGGTAAATTCTCTCGTGAGCCATCTGCTTGGGTAATTTTTTTCTGATGTGCAGCCGCAGGCTTGAAGAACATATGGGCGAACTTAGACCAATAAACACCACCGAAAAGTACCGTACTGGAAATAATGAATATTCCAAAGAATAACCAAGCGCCACTGATGGACCAAAGTAATGCAAATGTTGCGGTTGAGAGTAACGAGAGAATAAACAAGTCTGCACGTTCAACGCGATTCCATGGCAAACCTTCAGACGATACATCCACACGGATTTTAAACCAGAACCAATATCCGCCAACACACAAACTAAGTGCGCCTAAATGCCAAAGTAGCGGCCATATAAATGGTGTATCAGCACCTGGATCGGAATAACTAAAAATCATCATAAAGGTACTTATGACGAAAAAAATGAAACCATACATGGTTAAAAGGTGTGACTTCCTACGATCCTCATTGCAAAATTCTGAAGATGTTAATACTTCGCTAGTGAGTGTTTTAATGGCAAGCGATGCTTTTTCCCCATCACCAACTGTACGTTTTGCATTCTTTTGTGCTTTTTTTGCGTTTTCGAAAAAGTACTTCGCACTTTTTTTATGTCTCATGTCAAGAATTACGCCACCGACAACTAATAAGATCATCAAGATTACATAGAATTTCATTAATCCTGGTGAAATTGTCGCTGCTATCTCGGCAAAGGGATTGCTCATAATTTTATCCTCAAAAATTTTTCGTCGTAAGATTATAGTGAATTAAGCTTGTCATCGATTATAGAAAAATAATTTACCCTTATAAATTTTTCTACATCCGTCTAACTAAGCATCATCGGTAATTCAAATTAAGAGGGGAAATTGAAAAAAGTTTGGCAAACGATGCGACATAATCAAAATTGTCATGCATGCTGTTCCTCTTTAAATATGCTGTTAAAAGTGTTTTGGATTTTATACATTTCCACGGTCATTTGTTAAGTAGTTTTTCGACTTTATCCATTTTGGTTTCAAACTGTTTGATAATTGTGTTTAGTTTTAGCTATCTCACCACATGTTAATTTATTAATTTTTCACTTATCTCATAGTCGGTAGAATTTTCTGAGGCCGGATTGCCATCAGTTTTTGTGCATCCACAAACAGAACTCGCTAGGTTATTCGCAATTAACATCTTAGCTCATGCAGTTGCGATAAGTTTTCTGATTCGAAAATTTGATCTATTGTTATCCAATTTCCCTTCGTTTCGATTTTGGAAAATATTTCCTCACAAATAAACCTGGTCCATTTTCTCACAAAAATTATTCAATATTTAATTTGTGAAAATTGTTTAAAACTCACCCTCTCCCAGACATCCTCTTCAACTTAACTATTCCAAATTTCTGAAATTCGACAATGCGAATAGTGAACCAGTAAAATGACGATTCTATGACCGATTATTTTAAAACCTGAAATTGATTCGTTCGTCAAAAAGACAAAGCGTTAACTTTTCAAAATCAAAACACATATTATCATCACTACTTAGACAATAATCCTCGTTACATCCCCAGCAACAATTGATTTTTCGAGCGACTAAAAAATACCAGTTGTTTAATTTTTTTAGTTCCAGTAATTTTATCGTCTAATTTGATTTTTGTGACAATATTTGAAGTCAGTTAATATTTGCAAAACTCAAATGGGAGGGTGGTGAAAATAAAATCCAGAAAAAACCTTTGAAAGGTGTCTCCTGTTAAGCTTATTGTTTACAGTGGCTTAATTAGAGATCCCTTTGAGTTAAAAATTTATTAAACCTGGATTTCGGACACGTCTGCAATCAGCATTATTGCTGATATCATTTACATTTCACCAATTACATATTGCACGTTTGACTAATAAATAATTGCTGTAAATCATACACAAAGAAAGTAAGCCTTGTACTACAGAATATAATACTACTTTTTCGCGATGAAATACGGGTAATAATATCAAAATTCCTTGTTTAGCAATCTGGTCGTATATTGATAATGTTAAAAAATAATATAAAAATGTTTTCCAAAAATTAAAACAATTTCTGGTGACATTAATTATCAAACCTATGTTAAACAGGAAATGAATCACCTTTATTTTAAATAATTCAACAGTGATTCGATTGTGCGGGATATAAATATTATTATAATAACTATTTGAGAAATGAGATAATAATTACAAACAAAATGCTTCATGCATTATTCAGTTAATCGCTCTCATTATGTGATAAATATCTGATTAATGTCACTCAAATTATTTTCTTAATGACAGTCTAAAACGTGCCGAGAAAAAGGATTTATTATGTCTTGGCGAAATGTTTTTTCAATTTTATTATTTAGTTTTTTTTGTACACTATTATTTAACTGTTCACAAAATAATAATGCCATTGATCTCAAACCATATAATTCAAGCCCAAAAGCCGAAGCTGGGCCAATTCAATTTGCATCACCTGGGGACACTGTTTACCTGGATGCCTCAGAATCTACAGGAAGTCGATTAGATTTTCACTGGACCGTTAAGCACACTCCAGACAATCAATCTTTTATATTATCGGATTTTGAATCCAGTCAACCCTACTTTAACGCAAAATTCAAGGGCACTTATATATTTCAACTGACTGTAATCGATGAATACGACAATCAAGATTCCGAGATGGTAAGCATTGAAGTCATGACATCATCGATTTCAAAAAAATCCTTTAACCACATTGGTATTACAAAATCATGTGATCAATGTCATTACGCAGGTACTGCAACCAGCCGCCCACCAAAACATATTTCTGCTTCAACAGAATGTGCAGCATGCCATAACACCCTTGCATGGAAACCAACAATTACTATCAATCATACCGAACTGCTAGGCTCTTGTGTTAATTGTCACAATGGCACTTTAGCTAAAGGAAAACCAAAAGAGCATGTCATTACCTTTCGTCAATGCAATGTCTGTCACAATCCGGGAGTTAGCTTTAAGATAAAGACCGACTCTGCACTCGCAAGGTCAAGGGGGTTTCGTTTTAACTTGGATCGTAATTCTTTTTTTGATCAAAAAAATGAGGAATCAGGCAGGAGATCAGAGAGATCTGGCGATGATGATGACGATAATCGTCGCGGACGTCGCCAAACTGACCATCCTAGAATTGGTGATCTCCAATGCATTGATTGCCATAATAATGTTGATCAACGTGGACAACCACGCAATCATATTCCAACTACAGAACAATGTGAGGCATGCCATACAACTTCAAATTGGGAAAGAATTGTTACCGTTGATCACACACAACTTGTCGGTGGTTGTAATAGTTGTCATCGAAAACCCGCGAATCACATTGAAACTGACTTGCAGTGCAATGAATGTCATACCAGTGTTTCCTGGAGAATTGCAGTTGGAAACATTCTTCCACCCCCTTCACCCACACCACCATTAATCGCTCCGACTCCGACTCCAAATCCAAATCCAATTTTTGATCATTCAACACTTGGTGCAAATATTTTGTGTGTCTCTTGTCACAATGGAATAACAGCAACAGGAAAATCAGCATCCCATATAAACACAAGTGATAATTGCGACGCATGCCATAACACCAACAGTTTTATCCCAACTTTTACGGTCAACCACAACTACGTCGTTGGAACTTGCCAATCCTGTCATGACAATGTAGTTGCTGCCGGTAAACCGCCTGGCCATGTTTCTACAAATAGTGATTGCGCAGTTTGTCACAGAACGAGCGCCTGGTTACCAGTAAATGGTGCAGTCGGATCCCCTGGCAGGCGAAATCCTGGACAAGTATTCGATCATAGTACACTCCCACCTGCGACTGAATGCATAAGCTGTCATAATGGCGTCTCTGCAAAAGGAAAATCATCGGTACATATTGCAACAACTGATGTATGCATTAACTGCCATTCGACAGATTCGTTCTTAACAGTCGTATCCGTAGATCACTCTCAAGTCGTGGGCAACTGTATTGATTGCCATAATGACACCGTTGCAATTGGGAAAGACATTTCTCATATTAGTAGTACAGACAATTGTACAAAATGTCACTCAACTTCAATATTTTCTCCAGCCACTATTGTTGATCATTCTCAAGTGATTGGCATTTGCATAGAATGTCACAATGACAGTATTGCATTAGGAAAACCAATAGACCATATCAACACAAACAATTTATGTGACAATTGTCACTCAACAGTCAATTTTTCTCCTGCTTTTCAAATTGATCATACACAAGTGATAGGTGCGTGTATTGATTGCCATGATGGAGTTGTCGCTATTGGAAAACCAATTGGCCACATTGCTTCATTGGATAGTTGTGAAAATTGTCATTCCACTGTTGAATTTAAAGCAATTAAAACAATCGACCATGAAAGTGTTATTGGTATCTGTATTTCTTGCCATAACAATCAAATTACAACTGGAAAACCGCAAAGTCATATCGCAACATCTGATACCTGTGAATCATGCCATTCAACAGTAAGGTTTTCTCCCGCTATTGTGGTTGATCACAATGAAATACTGGGTGACTGCATAAATTGCCACAATAACACGATTGCCACTGGGAAATCACAGTCACATATTGCAGTAAGTGATATATGCGAAGCATGTCACTCAACTCTTATATTTTTACCACCAATTGCAGTTGATCATGCTCAGGTAATAGGAGTTTGCACCGATTGTCATAACTTACCAGCGAGTCATATTCAAACAACAAGTCAGTGCAATATTTGTCATCAGACAAGTGGGTGGATATTAATTCGAAATTCCCCTACGGTAATCAATTTTCAAATTATTGAATAGACAGAATTTAGGTAATTTTATCGATAAGCGATGATCTATCAATATTAAAAATTGATATTGCTTTATCAATTTCATTTTGTATCGAAGTGATAAAGTTTGACTCGGAGAGGTATTTTTCATTTTGTTCTTCTGAACCGATTTGAACCTCTTTTTCTTCATTTGCATTTTTTTCAATATTGCTGATGTACTCAGTGACACTGGTAATTTTTTCATTATAGGTTTTATTCAGTGATTTTTTGGCCTTAGCAATTTGTAATTGCATCGTAATATCTATCATTGAATGCAATCCATCTTGATATTCATTTTTATCTTTATTTGAATTTAAATTTTCAAATGGCAATTGAGACCCCAATTTTGCCGCTAATACTTTACCCATACCTTGATTTTTGATATCAGACAATTGTTGATTTAAACCCGAATCGTTTGGAAAAAGATTTAAAAGGTTTCCATCGATTCCATCAAATAACGAAGTTGAATTGTTATCACCCAACATCTCAAAGAGAGTTGAATTAAACGAGTTCTTTACTTCTTGTACTTTTGCGCTATTATTTTTTGCTTCTTGTGATAATACATTGTTCGCAGACATTGAATTTGTTGCATCAAACCAATACCGAATTTCGCTCATGTTGCCCCCTGCCTTAAATTCAACCCATCTAATCACGCTGAATTAAAATAGTTACTTTTCTAAACATATTCCCATATTTATGTGCATTTTTTATTCCTATGCTGGGGATCTTATAAACAATCACTTAGCCAAACTCACTTTATACTGCGGCAATATTTATCCGCAAAAACGATTCTCCAGGAGAAAATCTATTTTTTAAACCAAGTTTAGTTGCAATACTGAAATAGACTTATAAAATGACGCATCTTAATGAATGAAGTCACCAATCATGTCAACTACGTTTCCCATAATTGCAATAACAGGTTCTGCTGGATCGGGCATTTCCACATCCAGCAAGGTATTTGAAAAAATATTTCGTCAATTAGATATTAATGCGGAATTTGTCCACGGCAATAGCTTTAGGCGATTTCCAAGAAAACAGCTGACAGAGATTTTTTCTCAAGCAGAAAAGACGGGCCAATTCATTAGCCACTTTGGCCCAGAAGTTACCTTGTTAAATCGACTGGAAGGACTGTTCAGGGAATTTGCCCGCTCAGGAACAGGATGCGTTAGGGAATACATAGAATCAGATGAGCAGGCGGCTACATATCAGCAAGAAAAAGGTGAATTTTCACCTTGGGTTGAAATTCCAAATGACACACAATTACTATTTTATGAAGGTCAACATGGTGGATGTGTGGAAGCGAGTTGGTCAAAACGAATTAAAGACTCCAAAACAGCATCATTCACTATTCAGAAGCGAGTAAAATCACAAGCGCATCGAGATGATGGTGTGGATATCGCACAATGGGTAGATTTGCTCATTGGCATTGTGCCAAATATCAATCTGGAATGGATACAGAAAATCAATCGTTCCTGCGGTATTACGGGTTGCTCCACAGAAGATGCTGTTAACATTATTTTGCGACGCATGCCTGAATATATCAATTATATGACACCGCAATTTTCATTAACCGATATCAATTTCCAGCGTATTCCATTAGTGGATACGTCCAATCCATTTATAGCGAAAGAATTACCAACAGAAGGCGAGTGCATGATAATAGTGCGCTTTAGAGAGCCTCAAAAGCATGATATCCAGAGTTTTAAAAACAAATTTCCCGATTCATTTCTCTCGCGACCAAATACATTAGTTCTCCCTAATAGTTATATGGAACAAGCGATGGAAACCATATGCAGCCCCATTGTGAATAAATTTTTTGAATGAGTCCAAAACTAACAAGCTCACTCTGTAAATTTATGAAATGCTTTGTAATCATTATTGTTATCGTTGCTAGCTTTTCCCCGATAATGTCTCTAGCTCAAGATGATTCCTACGATGATCAACTGATAATTCAGAAAAATAAAAACCCTTTACGATCAGCTCTAGACATCGCATTGGTAGGATCGGCATATTACTTATTGGGTCGATATGGTGATGTGTATGCAACAGGAACATTCAGCTTTGTTGCAGGTTACTACGCGTATCTTCAAGATCCAAAATATATTTCTCACAAAGTAGAAGCCTACGGCTTGCTGTCTTTAGCTTTATACAATGGTTATTTATACACTCAAGATAAGACAAAACATGAAGTAGGCCTACACAATTCAATTGCTGCAATGACTCTAACTTTTAGCTCAATACTCATAGCCAAATTAGTAGATGAAAAAAAACATACCAACAAAGTAGGATTATCGTTTGATGGTAACTCAATAGCATTAAGTTACAAATTTAGATAAGTTGAGACACGTCCTTGCATCTCTATTCTGAGTAAAATCAACTTATTCGACAGTATGCTTTGGTCTTTTCCAAAATCCATAACGACTTGGATCAGTGTGTTTTGCCATGTAAGTCAAACCCTGATTGCTTGAAACACTAACCATATCAAGATTTTTACATTGAGGACAGGTCACAGAATTAAACTTAACAATATGATAAATGGTCCAGGCAAGTGGGAATAGCAGCAAATACAATTGTTGGCTCATACCAGCAAGGTTTAGCATTATTACCCAAATAAAACCATCTACCACAAAGCTACTTTTTTCTTGCGGAATTGGTTTCCCAACAAACCCACAGCAGGTGCATATTTTTAATTTCATAATACGCTCTCTCTATATTCTGATTTATTTTGCTTATACCTCAAACATACGCCTAGCCTATAATTCTGTCAACACAAGTACAATTTTCTAATTTCTCAAGCAATTATTGCTAGAATTTTTTTATAATTTAGTGCGCGTTTTATTTATAAAATCATCGAATAAATTTTTTATTTTTTATCTGCTAAAAATTTAGCTCGATTTCATCATTCCATAATATTCTTATAAGACTCAAATGACAGATTCACCGACTAACAATTAAATCATAAAATTAGAGGGAATAATGAAACTTCAGTATCAATGCAATGGCAATTACAAAGGCCAAGATTTTAAAATATTTAGCGCAAAAGTTTGTAAGAAAAACGTATGTAAGTATGGTGTTGTTGTTGAAGTAAATGGAATGAAACGACATACTCATATTGGCTTGCGGAAAAATATGTTTGAAGGTGTAGAAGAAGGCGTTAAGGCCGCCAAGCGCCACATTGATAGAATATTGATGTCATTACAACAAAGCGCAGAACAAATAACAAATTAAGCTAACGTTTGGTCTTTTCTTGATTTTTTTTCTCCACAATTTCGGTCGGAGTTTATAATGATATATTCTTTAAATAACGGATAATTTTCACATAACTCCCGAAATTTTTTACCAGATAATACAAGTGTTAATAACTCTGTTTTCGCACGCATTGTTTGCTTTCGAACAACTTGCGTTAAAACTTCATTTTCGCCAAAATAACGTGTTGGCCCAAAGTTACGAATTGGAATATTCATAACACCAGTATCGCCTAGCAGCTCTGCTACACCCCAAAGTACAAAATAAAAATTATCGTCATTTTGACCTTTTCCATAAACGATGTCGCCAATACTAAAAAATCTTTCAGTTAAGGATTTTTGAATATCTATATTTAATTCAATATTCTTAAACAATTCCGACTCTTGTAATAAACGATGTCGCAATTGTTTACTGCCTAAGTTTTTAAATGTTTCAAATGAATTTGGAAATAATTTCAATACATGTTCAAACAATTCACGCGTTATTTCCAATAAAACGCAATCAGTTATTGTTCTTGCGTGCGCTGTACGCTTGTTTACCGCACCAGGCAAAATTGCTTGCTCACCAAAAAACTGACCTGCCGTTAATGTACCTAAGACTTGTTCACTGTCATCCTCAGTATCAAAATATATGCGAACTTCACCCGTTATAATAACGTACATGCAATCAGCTGAATCATTTTCCTGAAATAACACGGTATTTTCATCGAAACTTTTTGTTTTAGATTGGGCAAATATCGCCTCCTTCAAATCATTACCAAAACAATCTAAAATTCCAAGATCAATTTTTTGTTGATTTATATCAGCCAACATATTGCAAACTCCCTAATACATGTATTTTATTTGCGACAACGCTACATACTTCCTGTAAATCACATTATGCTCATCTACAACGATAAAACACTACCAAAAAAACATTTCATGACATATAAAGGTTATTTATTCCCTCAAACTACAGTAAAATAAATTAGCTACAATATTTCGATAATATAAGTGGTATATTAACTCTTATAAAATATCTTCCCAAAATACTTCTAATGTCCAACAACTATCTAGGATTAACCTACGGAATTATTGCAGCTATAATCTGGGGAATATTTCCTGTATTAACACAATTTAGTTTAGACCAATCTTTATCAAGTCAAGATATCATTGCATTGCGTTTCATCGTTTCTGGCCCATTATTATGCTACGTTCTGTGGCAGCACAGAAATACAACGTTAAGCTTTACCTGCATCTGTTTCTTAGTTTGTGGCGCCGGCGCACCATATCTATTATTAGTTGTAGGCGGTCTTACCTTTGCCCCAGCAAGTCATTTTGGTGCTATCACTCCCAGCTCAATGCTGATATTTTCCGCAATTGGCAGCTGGATCTGGCTTAATGAAACATTCAGTGTTAAACGCGTATTGGGAATAAGCATTATTGTGATCGGTATTTTTTCAGTCTGCTGGGATGGAATGAATTTTAACGGAAAAAATGTGTGGATCGGTGATTTAATGTTTTTATTAGGGGGATTGTTATGGGCAACTTATACGCTCAGTACACGTAGATGGTCAGTTGATCCATTACATGCAATTGCCCTCGTTTCAGTTTTTTCGATGATTTTATACATGCCACCATATTTTTTCTATTTTGAAACCACTTTTTTAAGTGCACCATTCACTGAAGTCGTTTTCCAGGGCATATTTCAAGGCATCTTATCAGTACTAATTGCGCTATTACTCTATACTAAATCTATAAAGTTATTAGGAGCTTCGAGGGCTGCATTATTTGCTGCATTAGTTCCCGGAATTGCGTTAATTCTATCTATACCCGTACTAAATGAATCCCCTAGTTTTCCGCAAATAATTGGCATCTTAACAATCACAATTGGAATGGTTTACGCAATTGAGATGAAAACGATAAAATACGCATCAAATGAAACTTAGAGTGTATAATATTATACCTTGATGCATTTTGGGAGAATTTTGAAATGAATGCATTAACAACTCAGCGTTTGCAGTGTCCTTATTGTGGTGAGAGCATAAGTATAGTAATTGATTGCAGTCTAGATCAACAACAATACATCGAAGATTGCGAAGTCTGCTGTAAACCAATAAATTTAAATATTGATATTTTAGAAGATGGAAAAATAAAATTATCTTCTTCAACCGAATATGATTGTTAAAAAGGTGGATCGGAAAAATGAGTCGCTTTTGGAGTAAAATTGTAAATCAACTGACACCTTATGTGCCAGGAGAACAACCTAAAAAAAATAACTTGGTAAAACTCAATACAAACGAAAATCCCTATGGACCATCGCCTGAAGTCATTAGCACTATCAGTTTATTGAATAATGACAGCTTACGCCTTTACCCAGATCCCAACTCAGACGAACTAAAAAATACAATTGCAAATTATTTTAACTTAACCAGCAAACAAATATTTGTCGGAAATGGGTCTGATGAAATTCTCGCTCATACCTTTCAAGCATTATTAAAACAAGAGAATGCGATTTTATTTCCAGACATTACATATAGTTTTTACCCAGTGTATTGTAATCTTTATGATATTGCATATAAGACAATCCCTCTCGATGACTCATTTAATATTGAACTTTCAAAATTTCAAATACCAAATGGCGGCATCATTTTCCCAAATCCCAATGCGCCAACAGGTAATTGTTTGAATTCAAATTTAATCGAACAATTACTGGAATTTAACCGAGACTCAGTTGTGGTTATTGACGAAGCTTATATTGACTTTGGCGGGAAATCAGTCACAAGTCTAATAGATAAATATGAAAATCTTCTTGTCATTCAAACTCTCTCAAAATCTCGATCCCTAGCTGGGCTTCGAGTCGGATACGCGATGGGAAATGAAGATTTAATTGAGGCATTGGAAAGAGTTAAAAATAGCTTCAATTCTTATCCATTGGATAGAATTGCAATTGGTGCAGCTGTCGCTAGCTTTAACGACCAACAATATTTTGATAACATTTGCAATAAAATAATCACAAGTAGAACGCGCTTAAGTAATCAATTATTGAAATTGGGATTTGAAGTTTTACCATCAAAAGCAAATTTCCTTTTTGTACGACACTCACAGCATGACGCAACACAACTTAGCCAAGAGCTAAGGAACAGATCTATTATTGTCAGACATTTTTCAGCTAATAGAATAAACCAATATCTTCGCATTACCGTTGGTACGAATATGGAGTGCGGAAAACTTGTGGATGCTTTGGAAAATATCCTAGCAATGCCTAGTTAGGCAAATCTATTGCAACTGGCTCAATCTCAATCTGGTCAGATTCAGATTGATCTTGCTCTTCAGAAGCAGTTGCGATTTGTTGTTTATTAGAAATCACATATTGCTGTTGATTGGGCAAGCTAAAGTTAACATTGGTAGAAGACTTAAAATAATTACGAAAATCTAATTTCCAGGATGCGAAGACACGCAAGCTATCCACATCATCGCTGCTACTCGCGCCAATATTCGTATTTACATTAAAACCCACATAAACTCGAGAGTTTTTTCCAAAATTATACACAGGAAATTGACCTTGAATATCAACGCGTGGAGATTGATTACCTTCGATAAAACCAATGCGAGCATCAAAATTAAATTCAGGATTTATTGACGCTCTTCCGCCTAGATAATAAGAATAAACAACGTCATCTGCCCCGCTGCTTCGAATTCCGTTTAGAGACAAAGTGGGGCCAAAATTGATGGATGAATGGCCGTTAACTAACCTCAAAGTATTTCGCTGTGGTAAATACTATAACATTTCACCCTCAATCGATGTGTCACCTTCATTAATCATTGTGTCGTCACAAGTTTTCTCTGTATTTTGGCTGCCACATAATTCAACAGACTTTTCTGCTGAACTGGTTACCTGCCCAATTGCATGAAATTGCAACAAAGGAGTACGGTAGAAACCATGAATTCCGATTCTAGGAAAGCCTTTACCTTTTAATGAATTTAGACTTGCGTATTCATATCCCACTAAAAATAAAATATTCATTCGATTATAATCGTATCGCGACAAGTACTTTGGCTCGCTATAAACGGATTGGTTAATTGGAAGATTTTGTGACAACTCAAAATATTCTCTTGCCAAATCTTTTTCGTAAGAATCGATCTGTTGAATAGAAGTTCCAGATGACGATTTTAACTTTAAATAGTTTTCATTGACTCTTTTTTGCAAATCCTCTCGATCATCAGTCCCCATATCACGTAAGCTTTCATATGTGGCTTTTATATTTTGCAATCGAAAACTCAATTCATCCAATGCAATAAAGTATGCTTCTTCACACTGACTCTTTCGTGAAACATTTTTGTAAAGTTTGAGTAATTGTGCATTATTTAAATTAAATAACGTGTGTTTTTCAAATATCAATTCGACATTTTTTACATCACATGACAAAGAGTTATTTTTAACGGAAGAGGTTTGAAATCTTATTGGAATTTCAGCTTGTATTGAAGTGCGATCAACAGAAGAATTAGCTTGTTGTAAAGGCAGACAGGCAAATGAAAATTCATTTGCTAAACAAATTTTCTGCAATTCACTTTCAGCTTCTTGAATAACTTCAATGCGAAAATTTTGGTTTGATCGATTATCATTACGGTCGTTAATAGATGGCTCGAAATCATCTTCAAACAAACTCGCAAAACTAATGGAAACAAAACAGTTTAGAAATATAAAACAAACAACTCGAGAGCATTTTTCACGCATCATTTCCCATCCCGTAAGAAAACAACACAACGTCAGATAATCGGCTAGATAAGTGTCAAATCTAAATTGATAAGCAATTAAGGAAGGAACAACAACAAAAAGAAAATACTACTCACGATAACTAAAGACAGAAATACACCCCGCCCTATTTTCCCTACAGATGATTCATACACGTCCAGATGTACGAACCAAAATTATTTTTTTAGTTAAGCATTTGTACCATGCCAAGTATGGATTTGCAATATTTTATTTTAAATTCAAGCATTTCGGGAATATTACAGGTATCGTTTAGTAAAACATTTTTGCAATATAATAGTATGTTAAATCATCTTATCATTAAACAAGAAATTTTAACGTTTCAACTAAGGACAAATTTATGGAAAAAATTTTGGAGATACTAAATTCTAGTAATGCCAAATAAAACCAAATTTATATAAATTATTAGAATATTTGTATTCAGATATATTTGAATAATTATGTGTTTTTTGGAAATCCAATTTCACTGAAAGATTCTTAATTAATGGATATGCCAAGCGAAATCCATATTCAAATTGTTGATCAAATCTTTTCTTGTTAGTCGGGGAATCTTTAACACCATTGGCTGTTCCGAATTTACTCCAAGAAAAATTGGTAAAAATCGCAAAATCCAATTTTTGAAATGTATTCATAACAACATTAAAATTTAAGCTATGAACTAAGGGAGAAAAACTTTTATGTTGGGGCGTATCCACCGGAAAATAATCTTTTCTATCGTTGAACTCAATCCCATATGCAATTGAAAGAGAAGCTGTAGGTAAAAATAAATGCAATCGATTTAACCCAGAATGCTGAACACCGGACAAGTGTTGATACAACTTTTCTTGAACGCGATATTCATTTCCAATATATTGAAACTCATATAAAACGTTACTCGCTAAGCTACGATTTAAAGCAACATTCCATCCTGATATATATTGAAATTCTTTTTTATCCAAATTTTGTTTTATAAAACTACCACCAAATGAATAATTCCAAAGTCGAAATGTACTTTTGTAAGCGGCAATCAATCCAACATCAATAACATCAAAATTATTCTTTTTGGAATAATCTAAATAGTTAAATGACACAGCAATATCGAATTTTTTATTGACTGCGAATTTTGCATTTCCATAAAGGCTCAGAAAACTGTCCTGAGACTCATCCGGATTTGAACTAGATATGTGACTAAATTGTTCAACATTGTCATTGTAACCGACAAAACTTTGCAAACTCGTTGTAATTGAACGGCTAAAGGGATCAAATTTGTTTTTAACTGGACGGGACTTCACATACGCATCTGATTCAGCTTCACTTCTCTCTTCAACTTGAGTTTCATAAATCTTATCCATCAAGTTTAAAGCTAACCGATTCAACTGAGAATTGTCATTTTTTGCAACCGTCTGGTTCAACCAATACTGAGCCTTATTATAATCATTAAACTTAATCTCTATTAAAGCCAAATTATAATATGCTAATGCATCAAGCTTTTTGTCTGTTGCAACTTTTAAAAACTGTTTTCGCGCTGAGTCGTAATAACCCAGCTTATAGTTAACAACACCCAAATTGTAATTTAACTTAGGCGACTCAATGGAACCTTCAACTTGAAGAAAAAGCTCCTTTGCTTTTTGGTAATTTCCTTGACTTACTTCATTCATCGCTTGTTGAAGGATGAGCGCATCATTTAACGTGGCAGAAAACCCGCTTTTCATTAAAAATAACAGCAAAAAAAAGAACAGCCCAAGTTTTGGCATTATTAATCTTTACATACTAAGGTTGCACACTGGCTGGAGGTGATATTGGTGGAATCGTAACTGGCAATATTGGCGCCGGTGGCGAAATTTCTACTACAGGTGGTGACACACTTTCAGGCAGACTAGGTGACGGCGACCCTAAACCTCTCGCTTTCATCCGAGAAGAGACAATCTCAGGAGGCTGTCGTGAATTTGATATAATCGGAATCGGAATTTGAGACATATTATGAATATTCACATCATCTCCTCCATCTATTTCCAAAACTTGCATTGTAATTTCATCAAATGCATCCAATTCCATCGCCATCAACGGCAACTGGAACATCATCAAAAATACAAAAAGAAAAAGTAGTTTTTTACACATAACAGACATCCACTAATTAAATTGTTAATTTACGTTGTTGAATGGGTGCGACGACAACTTCAAACTCGCGACTTTTATTTCCATAGTTTAATTTTGTTAAAACAACACCTTCATTGGCATCTTTCGCAATAATCGGCAAATGTAATAAATTTTTTCCCGCCTGCAAGTTCGCTTTCCAACTAACTTGTTGTGACCCAGGATAACCACGCATCTCCATATTATTTGGCAAACTCACAGTAAATGTGACATTTTCTAACGAAGATGGTGAATTAAATACTAAATTAACTTGTTCTGATGGAAACGCATCAGCACTTGCAACAGTCGTGTTATTAGTTGTGTGAGACTGCAAAGGTAATGAGGTTTGAGGTGATTGAGATGTTAACAAAAAGCTACTTATCGTAGCGAAAACAATACTCGCAGCCAACGCAAACATATAAGGCTGACGTTTTCGTTTTAATTCGACAACGGGCGCTACTGGCGCTTGTTGTTCCGTTACTTTATCCTTGGCATTCATCATTGCTTGATAAAACAACTCATGTGAAAGTGGCACATCTGGCATTGACATCATAGAAGTTTTTAATTTCCTAACGTCCCTTTCATAGGAAGTACAATCATTACAATGGGCAATATGTTTGTGAACCATCGCTGCTTGATCAGCAGAGAGATAGCCATCAACATAGTCGTGAATAAATAAATTTGTATAATCACATTTCATATTGCCATACCTCCGTTGTAAACTCTGCCTTTTCTGTTTCTTCTTCAGTCAACAAATCTCGTAATTTGGCGCGTCCACGATGCAACCTTGACTTTAATGTGCCCAGTGGTACGCCTAAAATCTCACTGAGTTCCGGTAATGAATACCCTTCAACATCATGCATTATCAAAACCACTCTTTGTTCGTTTTTAAGACAAAATAACATTTTAGTGAGCTGTTTTTGTTGCTGACCTAAATAGGTTAATTGACTAGGACATAAGGTATCGCATACTGCCGCCTCAAAAACCGGTATTTCATCTTCATTGCTTGGCTCACCAATACTGGCTGCTAATCTCAACGGATTATTTTTTTTCTTACGCCATTGATCAATGTAAGTGTTGTATAAAACTCTCGTTAACCAGGGTCTTAAATTATCTTTGGCGATCAAATCTGCGTTGCATGAGTAAACTTTAATCATAAAATCTTGAATTAAATCTTCTGAATCATCTTTATTTCCGGTTAACCGAAAAGCCAAATTATTCAATTTAACCATTTGCGGCATGATTTGATTAACAAAAACATCATCTTGTATTTTTTGATTTTTTTTCATACGCTTGCGTCACCTACTCCCCATACTTAATTCTAGTAACGGAGCATCGACAGAAATCGTTCCGCAACTCACTTGGATATTTCAGACAATATCCAAGTCAAAAAGACAAATACTATTGTATAAGTTTAGTCTACCAATGTTTACCTGGAACTCTTTTATGCAAAGCTACGTTTACAAACTCAAGATCCTTTCAATATCAAAAGGATCGGAAGTTAGTAAGCATTAACACAAAGGACCAAAGTGCAACGTATACCCCTCATTTTAACCGTTTTGATTCTCATGATGATGATTAATTTATCCGCATGTAATGATAATGATACTCCAATCGCGGATGCGGGAGGCGATAAAAATGTTGTGTTTGGCAAAGATCCTTCAACCATAAAATTAAATGGTAGTGCTTCATATGACCCCAACGGCGACTCACTTAGTTACCATTGGCAAATAATATCTGTTCCTGAAAATAGCCAGGCTGAATTGAGCGCCTATGATAAGAAAGAGACTTCCCTATCAATGGATATTGAAGGTGATTATGAAATTGCGCTAATAGTCACCGATGGTGAAATAAGCAGCGTTCAGGATATAATAGTCGTTCATTATCAAGAGGGCGTCTCAAAGGATGACGCCGAAAGCGCCGCTTCAAACAATGGAATACTCAACCAATCACAAACCCATAAAAATGTCGATAACTTTGAAAATGAACTGTGTAATGCATGCCATCCGATTGATACAAAAACACAAGAAATAACAACGATTCACGATTTCATTTTTGGCGATTGTCGAAGCTGTCACTCACCTGCTAGTTGGTCTCCAACGGTTAGATTTCTTCATGACTTTGTAGAAGGTCAGTGTAATGACTGCCATAACGGCACTTTAGCGATTTATAAATCTGATACACACATTAGTGCATCTGAGAATTGTCAAGACTGCCACATTACTTACAGCTGGTTTAACTCAGTGAATGTTAGATTACCTTCTTTTGAAGTTGATTTGGTTTTTAACCATGTGGGAATTGTTGATCAATGTGTTTATTGCCACAATGGCGTTAACGCCATTGGTAAATCTGTTTCACACATTGAAAGTAGTGACAAATGTAGCACCTGCCATATTACGAATAATTGGCAATTTATCATTGCAAACATCACTAGCCCTTCAGGAGGCGGAGGCACCACAGCCACTTCCAATATCCAATTTGATCACACCGGTATACTCTCAAGTTGTAATGTTTGTCATGATGGCAGTACAGCGAGTGCGTTACCTGACCAACATATCTTATCAACAGAAAAATGTGAAAAGTGCCACACTGTGTTTAATTGGGCAACAGATTCAATTGATCACTCTCAAATATTTGGCGACTGTATTGATTGTCACACAGGTGACATTATTTCGGGTAAATCGCTTGATCACGCGTTAACAACGGACCTTTGCGACACCTGTCATTCCACAACTAGCTTTATACCCGTTGCGGTAACAGATCATGAACTACTAATTGATACCTGCATAATTTGCCATGATGGTTTAGTTACGGATGGTAAAAACGAATTACACATTGCGTCTAGCGATGAATGTGAGTTTTGTCATGACACACAACAATGGACGCTAAATACCATCATTGATCACGCCCATATTAGCGAAGCATGTGAAACCTGTCATGCAGCGCCAGGCAACCATTTGGATAGAGGAATATCAACTAATTGTGATAATTGTCACCGAATCAATAATGAAATTGGCCTAACGTTCGGATCGCCCCTCAATCCATTACCTTAAAAACGATACCTGTAACGCTACTTTTTGTTCATCCAAAACTTTAAGCGAGAATCTGGATCAGTTAGTGTTTGCTTACACATATCTTTGTATTTTCTCACGAGAATTGAAACGTTCAAAATATTGTTATTCATTATTCGCTGGTGATCGCCAATCGCTATTTCCAATTGTTTAGTTGCATAGGCTTTATCGCTTAACCTAATGGCCTGAGCCAATGCAACATCAGCGGTTCGCTTAGACGACTTTTCAAGTTCTACATCTTTATTTCTTTTGGCGGCTTCAGAACCCATAAAAAAATAAGATGCACAAATAGCCATATCTTTTGCAACGTGCTGCTGAGCTTGTTTCTTATCCATCCCCACGACATTTTGACAAAATATAAATAAAATACAAAATACAGTGCTGAGTCTCAAGTTCAAATCCCCTTCGTTATACGTTTTGTTTTATCTATCCAGAAATATTGTAGCAACATACGCATTCAGTTTAAAACACTACACCAGCATAGCAGAATACTAAACACACTAAAAAGTCATTTGAGTATCTTCTACTGATGACTAAACTAAACCATAGCCACATCAATTCTGTGTTTCACTATAAAACGATCAAGGAATCAAATTATGCAAGAATTAATCAACAATATTCCAAAAGCTGAACTGCATATTCACATTGAAGGATCTTTAGAACCAGAATTGATGTTTCAACTTGCTCAAAGAAACAATGTTGATTTACCCTATAAATCGGTTGAAGAAGTTAAAAAAGCATATGAGTTTTCAGATCTTCAATCTTTCTTAGATATTTATTACGCGGGCGCAAATGTGTTACTTACCGAGCAAGATTTTTTTGACCTTGCTTATGCATATTTTAAAAGAGCACATCAAGATAACATTTGCCATAGCGAAATATTTTTTGATCCACAAACCCACACAGATCGTAATATACCTTTTACTACGGTAATAAAAGGATTGATTCGCGCACAAGAAAAAGCAAAACAAGAGTTTGGCATTACGTCACACCTTATTATGTGTTTTTTAAGACATTTAAGTGAAGACGCTGCGCACCAAACTTTAGACCAGGCATTGGCTTTTAAAGATAATATTATTGCTGTTGGATTGGATTCTTCTGAACGAGACCACCCACCCGAAAAATTTCAATCTGTTTTTCAACGAGCAAAGGAATCTGGTTTTCTGACCGTCGCACACGCTGGCGAAGAAGGTCCTGCAGAATATATTTGGCAGGCAATAAATTTGCTAAATGTTCAACGTATTGATCATGGAGTACGTTCAGATGAGGATGAAGAACTACTGTGTTATCTTGCTGAAAATCAATTGCCGTTAACAGTTTGCCCATTATCAAATATAAAATTACGCGTGTATAAAGATATGGTTAACCACAACATTAAAAAATTACTTAACGCTGGATTATGTGTCACAATAAATTCAGATGATCCCGCTTACTTTGGTGGATACATTAATGACAATTTCCATGCTTGTTCTCATGCGCTAGAATTAACTGCAGAAGACATCATTAATTTTGCAAAGAATAGTTTTATTGCGAGTTTTCTCATGCCAGTAGAAAAACAAAATTACATAGATAAAATCGATAAATATGTTGAAGAAAATATCAAACTTTAAGCCAATTTTTGTTGTTTGGAACGAACCATGGGACTTTCTAACAAAAGATTAACATCCACCATCAAACAATCTCGATCGCCATTCAAGCGCTGAACTCCCGTTAAATAATTAATATTTGCTGTATCAACAGGGATGGCAATGTCGGCTAATGGGGTAAAATTTTCATCACTCACTATTTCCACATCGGCAATTTCATCAATTCTTAACGCAGTGCATGGGATAACGCCATCAATTGTCAAATAAATATCAACAGATTTCGTGCTAGCTTGAATTTGATCTCGAGCACGATTAAATAACTTAATTAAATATTTTAAAGTCGTTGCCCGTTCATTTTCCATAATTTCTAAACAAGATGTCGTTTCCCCATTTTCTTTCAAACTTAATAATTGATCCGCTAATGAATGAATTTTTTTGTGTGGCTCGTCAAAGTCTGCGAGAATCGATTTTAATTCCTCATCATTCGTCTCAAAATTATCATACCATTTACCAAACTCGCATTGATGAGGATCTCTTGGTTTAGTAAATTCCGTATCATTTGTGATTGCACTGTGCAAGGCATCTAACCAATCCACACAGGGCAATCGCATTTAATTTAGCTTGCAATTCCTAACACTTTGAGCAGGTAAGCTTCATCCCAGCCAGATTTAAGTCTTTTTGTTTTTATTCCTCGCTTTAATGTCGTTTCTTGTTTCAGTAAAT
>Ga0316207_10000257_pt1 | contig 101011 bp, 95 predicted proteins | sample 6weekpyrite_MG_FD_204943 | JGI IMG/M metagenome (GOLD analysis project Ga0316207, IMG submission 204943) | Microbial mat bacterial communities from mineral coupon in-situ incubated in ocean water Damariscotta River, Maine, United States -... | ecosystem: Environmental > Aquatic > Marine >...
AAACATTCGTGTATTAACTCATTATTTTTGTAAGATTATAAAAGCCCAAAGCATTACTTTAGATCATATTATGGAAATTTAGCGGTACTCTATCAATGAGCACCGGTTAGAGCAAGTATAGCAGTGGCTTAAACGCGCATAATATGCTAATTTTGCGCGGTTTTTAACGCATTTAATGCTTTCCAATTGTAAACTCGGAAATTACATTGAATCAAATCGATATTGATGCCACTAAGCCGGCATTAACATAGCGGAGAAGTATATGTCATTGGGACCCGATAATGTGAAAAGTATTGCCCACCTGGCACGACTCGAAATTGAAGAAAAAAATATCGAGGAATACGCAAAAAGCCTGTCCAGTATTTTAGACCTGGTAGAGCAAATGAATGCGGTGGATACCACTAATGTAAAACCCATGGCTCACCCCATGGATGTATCACAACGTTTGCGAGTTGATGAAGTGCTGGAAGAAAATCAGCGCGAAACATTTCAGAAAATAGCGCCTAAAACTGAAGATGGTCTTTATTTAGTGCCCCAGGTTATTGAATAGACTAATTATTGGATAGATTAAGCCAGATTATTAAAACAAAATGCTAGATTGGATTAACTTCCCCTGACTAAATACTACAGAGAAAAATTATGTACCACACAAAAACACTGAGTGAATTATCCGCCATGCTTGGCGCGGGTGAAGTTACCTCAGTGCAACTCACCGAACATTTTTTACAGCGCATCAAAGATCACGATGCACAGTTAAACAGTTTTATATCGGTTACGGCAGATCAGGCATTAAAAGCAGCGGCTGATGCTGATGAAAAACGCAACGCAGGCAACGCAGGACCTTTAACCGGTATCCCCATTGCCCACAAAGATATTTTTTGCACCAAAGGCGTAAAAACCAGCTGTGGCTCTAAAATGTTAGATAATTTTGAATCACCCTACGACGCAACCGTAGTAGAAAAAATGCAGCAGGCCGGTGTGATTATGCTGGGTAAAACCAATATGGATGAATTCGCGATGGGCTCATCCAATGAAACCAGTTTTTTTGGGGCGGTTAAAAACCCGTGGAACACAAATGCAGTACCCGGTGGTTCCTCCGGTGGCTCAGCATCATCAGTTGCCGCGCGATTAGCGCCCGCCGCCACGGGCACAGATACCGGTGGCTCAATTCGCCAGCCCGCATCGCTGTGTGGCATCACCGGTTTAAAGCCAACTTATGGTCGTGTATCACGTTATGGCATGATCGCCTTCGCATCGAGCTTAGATCAGGCCGGGCCAATGGCACAAAGCGCGGAAGACTGCGCCCTGCTTTTAAATGCAATGTCGGGCTTTGATCCAAAAGACTCTACCTCCCTGGAAAAGGAGGTACCCGACTACACCGCGGATTTAAATAAACCCCTAAATGGTTTAAAGATTGGTTTACCAAAAGAATTTTTTGGTGAAGGCTTAAACAAAGGCACAGATGAAGTCATACAAAAAGCAATAACTGAATACAAGGCTATGGGTGCTGAAATAATTGACATCAGTCTTCCGAATACACATCTCTCTGTGCCAGTTTACTATGTAGTTGCACCCGCGGAATGCTCTTCAAACCTGTCACGTTTTGATGGTGTTCGTTTTGGTCATCGCTGCGAAGAACCTAAAGATCTTGAAGATTTGTACAAACGCTCACGCGGTGAAGGTTTTGGTGAAGAGGTTAAACGCAGAATTTTAGTTGGCACCTACGCACTGTCTGCGGGTTACTACGATGCATACTATATAAAAGCCCAACAATTACGCCGCATGATTTCAGATGACTTTACAAAAGCATTTGAAAAAGTAGATGTCATTATGGGCCCCACATCACCTGAAACCGCATTTAATATAGGTGAAAAATCGGATGATCCGATCTCCATGTACCTGTCAGATATTTACACCATTGCGGTTAACCTGGCAGGTTTACCCGGCATGAGTGTGCCCGCAGGTTTCGACAGCAAAATGCCAGTGGGCTTGCAAATCATTGCTAATCATTTTGATGAAAGTCGTTTATTAAATGTAGCACATCAATACCAGCAACAAACAGACTGGCATAAAGCTATACCTGAACAGTTTAAATAATTTTTTCGCCACAGAGACACAAAGGTCACAATGATTTTTTTATTTTAAGATGCTCTGCACCTCTGTGGCGAATCCTTTCAAAAGAGGCATTCTAATATGGAATGGGAAACCGTAATCGGTTTAGAAATACACGCGCAATTGCGCACTAAAAGTAAAATATTTTCTTCTGCATCGACTGCATTTGGTGCAGAACCAAACACTCAGGCCTGCGCAGTTGATCTGGGATTACCCGGCGTCTTGCCAGTAGTCAATGCCGAAGCCATTCGCATGGCTACTAAATTTGGCCTGGCCACTGGCTCTGAAATATGCAAAAGCTCGGTGTTTGCACGAAAGAATTATTTTTACCCTGACCTGCCAAAAGGCTACCAGATTTCACAAATGGAATTACCCATTGTTGGACTCGGCTCAATCAACATCGACCTGGAAGATGGCACAAAAAAAACCATCGGCATTACCCGTGCGCATTTAGAAGAAGATGCGGGCAAATCTTTACACAAAGATTATCATGGCATGACCGGTATTGACCTAAATCGGGCTGGCACACCCTTGTTAGAAATCGTTTCTGAGCCAGATATGAGTTCGGCTAAAGAAGCGGTTGCCTATATGAAAAAAATTCATTCCCTGGTGCAATATTTAGAAATTTGTGACGGCAATATGGCGGAAGGATCTTTCCGTTGTGACGCCAATGTTTCAGTACGCCCGAAAGGTCAGAAAGAATTTGGCACTCGCGCAGAATTAAAAAACATTAACTCTTTCCGTTTTGTAGAACGTGCAATCAACCTTGAAGTAGAACGTCAAATTGATGTTATTGAAGAGGGTGGCGAAGTAGTTCAGGAAACGCGACTTTATGATGCAGAGAAACATGAAACCCGTTCCATGCGCTCTAAAGAAGAAGCTAACGATTACCGTTATTTCCCTGATCCGGATTTATTACCCGTAGTCCTTGATGACACTTACCTCGATGAAGTTCGTAAAACACTTCCAGAGTTACCCGCTGAAAAAGCCGCCCGCTTTGTTAGCGAATTAGGCTTAAGCGATTATGATGCGGGAATTTTAACCGCATCCCGTGAACTGGCTGATTTCTTTGAAGCCGTTATTAAAGAATCGGTTGAAGCCAAACTGGCTGCTAACTGGATGATCGGCGATGTCTCAGCAAGATTAAATAAAGAAGACTTGAGCATCGCTGACTGTCCAGTTTCAGCTACAAATTTAGCCGGCATGTTAAAGCGCATTGAAGATAATACAATTTCTGGGAAAATTGCTAAAGATGTATTTAACGGTATGTGGATCGGGGAAGGCGATGCTGATACGGTAATTGAAAAGAAAGGCTTAAAACAAATTACCGATGATTCTGCAATCGAATCCATAATTGATGAGGTTATTACAAACAGTCCTAATCAGCTAGAGCAGTATCGTTCCGGAAAAGACAAGTTATTCGGGTATTTTGTTGGTCAGGTTATGAAAGCCTCACAGGGAAAAGCAAATCCTGCACAGGTTAATAAAATACTTAAAGATAAGCTAAAGTAAGTACCCTTTATGCCAGACAACGACCTACTCCATCGCTTTATTATTGAAAACACCCGCGTGCGAGGTGAAATGGTACACTTACAAGCCAGCTGGCAAGCTGTGCTTGAACGTTATGACTACCCTGAAAATGTACAAAGTATTTTAGGTGAAGCCTTTGCAGCCTGCGCCTTATTATCAGCTACCATTAAATACGAAGGCTCATTAATCTTACAGATTCGCGGTGATGGTCCGTTACACCTGTTAGTCGTACAGGCAACATCTGAAGGCACTTTGCGCGGACTTGCGCGCTGGAATAGTGATGTACCTGAACACGACCTGAAAAATATTTTTGGCAATGGCCAGATGGCCATTACTATCGAACCACCCTCAGGCGAACCCTATCAGGGGATCATTGATTTACAGGGAGAGCATATACAGGATGCCATTGAAAATTACTTCAAACAGTCTGAACAATTAAATACCCGGCTCTGGCTAGCCGCAAATAAAAGCGTATGCACAGGCTTTCTGTTACAGGAACTACCCGAATCCAGAAAAGATCACCCCAGTAATCTTGGCGAAGATCATAATAGCTGGCAACATGCTGAAGCCCTGGGAAACACCTTAAGCAATAAAGAATTATTAAGCCTGTCAACCAAAGATATTCTTCACAGATTATTTCATGAAGATGATATTCGTTTATTTGAGCCCTCTCCTTTGAGCTTTCGCTGCAACTGCTCAAATGATCGCATAGGTAAATTGATTGTTTCGTTAGGCCTTGATGAGTCTCGTAAAATTATATTAGAAGAGGGAAAAATTCAGGTTGATTGCGAATTTTGCAATGCTCAATATATTTTTGATAGCGTTGATGTAGAGAACCTGTTTGCACCTTCCGCACAAACTAATACCTCATCAACTCAGCATTAGTGACTCTTTTTCATGCCAGTATCTCAAAAATTTGATAACGATAATAACAACCTTCTGATCACAGTTACGGAAGCATTCGTATTTTCAGAAAATAAGGGCTTCAGAAATGCATATAAAAACATTAAACCTGACAGAAATATAAATGTTTCAGTTGATTTAAACCACATCAACTATATGGATTCATCTGCACTAGGCATGTTATTACTACTGGATGAACACTTTGAAGAACAACGCATTAATATTTTAAATTGTTCTGATTACGTGAAAAAAATACTTGATACGGTCAATTTTTCTAAGAAATTTAATATATCTTAAATACGATGCCCCAACAAAAACAACAGGATATTATTTTTTTACAACAGGCGTTAGAACTTGCCATTAACTCAGTCGCACAACAGGGCGGCCCATTTGGTGCACTTGTTGTTAAGGATAGGCAAGTTATTGGGACGGGACATAACCAGGTTACCGAAACCTGTGACCCGACCGCCCACGCTGAAGTCATGGCCATTCGAGATGCCTGCAAAAACATTAATGACTATCAGTTAACCGAGTGTACGATTTACTCCAGTTGCGAACCCTGCCCCATGTGCATGTCAGCAATTTACTGGGCACGTATTCCAAAATTAATTTATGCAGCGACAGCGGCTGATGCGGCAAAAGCTGGTTTTGATGATCAGTTTATTTATGACGAACTTGCTAAACCCTATTCACAACGAAGCATTGTTATAGAACATAACTCTCACGAGTTATCGAATAAAAGTTTTGAGGAATGGCTTGCGAATAATACTCGAAAAGAATATTGAGATTTTTTTAACTTTTAATAAAAAACCATTAAAAAAAACGCAAATATTTTATTTGCTCTCCTGTGGCGAACTACATCATATATAGCTTTTGACTTTTCTATGATTGATTAATCATTATAAATCGGTATTTTTAAGTAATGCTGTCCATTGGCTTCTTTCTTCGGCAACTGTCCCGCTGTTAAGTTCACCTGCACACTTTGATAAATTAATTTTGGCAACCGTAACCTGGCATCCCGCTCCTGCATAAAGACTATATACTCTTCCTCAGTGCGGCTTGCGGGCAGGTCTACGTTTAATTTCTTACTTTCACCAATCGTCGTAAAGGTTTGCAGTGCTCTTTCACCCGGATAATCATGACCTGGATATACTTTTGTATCATCGGGTAACACATATATTTTTTGGGTTATCGATTTATACAAATTTTTAGCGCTACCTTTCGGAAAATCACATCGACCCGTTCCGATACTGGGCACAAACAAAGCATCACCGGTAAATAGATTATTTTCTATTTTATAAGTGGTGCATGCGGGTGTATGGCCTGGTGTATGTAACACATCAATATTTATTGATCCCGCCCTAAGTTGCTCACCGTCTTTTACAAGCACATCAAAATCACTGCCACAGGTATTAAAATCCCCACCCAGGTTAAACACGTCTTTAAATGTTTCCTGAACGATAGTAATTGCCGAATTCATTACTAGAGGCGCATTATATTTTTCTTTTAAATACTGCATACCACTGAGGTGATCCGCATGTATATGGGTATCTAAAACATAGTGTAATTTCAACTTGTGCTCACCAATAAAACTATCCAACTCCTGTAAACTGTCGTTATAAGTGCGCCAGCCAACGGTATCCAAATCTAAAACCGGATCGAAAACCACCGCATCCCTGCTCACTAAATCATATACAAGATGTGTGAGGGTGGAGGTTTGATTATCAAAGAATGTTTTAACTTCGAGCATAATAATTTCCTTAAACTTATATTGATAGACAATTAGCTTTCAACTGATCTTTCCAGGTTAAACTATCCAGTCCAGAACGTAAGACAAGAGTAATGCAGCATGGTTTCGATCACTAAATAAATGATCTGCCCCACCCACCTCACACAGCAAACTGTCAGACTCTGTATACTTCAATATCTGCTCGGCATCCTGTGGCCCTATCAAACCATCCTCACCGGCTCGAATGGCCATAATAGATTTTTCACAACCCCGCATCTGCTTTTCCATATCATATGACTCTACATCATCAATAAAACCGGGCTTAATCGGATACGCTTGCCCAGCCACCCTAATTTGGGCACTTTCACCCCGTTTCAATTTATCCATGGCTGAGCCAAAGTGATGCAATACATGGGCAGGATTTGCAGGGGATGCCAGGGTAATAATTTTTTTTACTCGTGATAAGGATGCGCAGGCATTTTGTACAGCCGCGAGACTTGCCGTCCCCCCCATACTATGCCCAATTAGAATACTTGCGGGTTCACAATGAGCAGACAGCCAATCTGCCGCACACTCTATATCTTTAACCATGCTACTAAAATGTGTATCAGCAAACCCGCCCTCACTCTCCCCCAGGCCAGTAAAATCAAATCGCAACACCGCTAGCCCAGCCTGTGCCAATCCCCTGCTTAAACGTGCTGTGGTGAGTGTCTGTTTACTACAGGTAAAACAATGACTAACAATGACATATTGCTGGGGAGCAATACCTGAGGGAAATTCCAGAATAGCGTCTAACTGACTACTATCAAACCCACTAAACTTCATTTTTCGAGACTGTATTTTAAATTTTTCTCTCATGTACTCTGCCTTAAATACCTTTAGTAATATCTTTTTATTTCTATAAGGATCAATAACTTAGTTGAATTCGAGGTCGATTAGATCACATTTCCCTAAAATAAGTAAAATTAATTTATAAATTATTCCACCTAGGGGTTTTATTGCGTCATAAATTTAATATATAATCGCGCCCCTAACTGGGATAGACAGCACAAATGCCCATCCCAATAGATTCTATATCTGTAACCGCCCGACAAAAATATAACAAGACAGGCCGGTTAGAAATGCAGAATTTTTTACTTTTAGGAAATACCCATGTCTAACTCAGCTAGAAATACCGATTGCGGTAAATACGCTTACGCCATCACTCAAACCGGCTTTAAAGGCGGCATGATAGTGGATGACTACGGCGATACTATTCAGATCACTGAAACTCACATTAAAAATGCAATGAATCAGGTACATGAGGCCTGGGATGCAAATCGCGACACAAAACAATCTATTCTGCGATAGTTAAATACCTCACCTCCCCGTGATATAAAAAACCTCCTTTTGAGAGGTTTTTTTATGTCCGGTCTAATAAAAAAAGAAAACGCAGCAGCCAACTCTACTCACTTTCCACACGATGCCTGGCCTGAATATAATCTTTATGCGACACATGAATCAAATCACTAATTCTACGCACCATATGCTCTTCATATTTATCAAGCACCTGATCGGCAAACGCCACGCGCCAAAGCGATTCAATTAACTGTATTTTTTGTGCCTGGGTATAATGCGAGGCTATTAATTTGGTAAATTGATGATAATCCGTTGCCTTATGTTTTTCTTCTTCGGCCAGGGCATAAAGACTTTCTGCTTCGGTTGCAGATATATCAAACTGGTTCGTCAGTAGTTTTTTAACCTCCTCCACTTCCTTTTCATCTATATGCTCGTCCTGCATCACCATTTCAACCAATAACGCTGCGGCGGCAAGATTTAACTGGTGTTCAACAGGAACCACGAGTGTGCTCTTTACACTAAAATTACTATCAAAAAATAATTGTATTTTTTTGAGCATAAATTAATCAAACACCTTTTTACGCGCATTCAGCCATGCCTGCTCACCAAACTCATACTTAATAACTAAGGGCAGAGCACAGGACCCCACCGCCAATAACCGGTCATGAAAAGCCTTCAGGTTAAAATCACCTTTCTTTGATTCCTCATCCCTTAATGCCTTTATTAAGGCCCACCCCGTTGCATAGCCCATCGGTACGGTAGGCGACTGGGAATACCAGCTTAAATCGGCCTTAGCCTGATCAATTGAAAAACCGAGTTCATCACACATGCGTTGAGCAGCCTTATCTATACTCAGGTTTTGTGTGTGCAACTCCACATCCAGCATCACACGAAGTGCGCGCCATAATCGATCTCGCAGCATAATAAAATGATGCTCAGGTTTATCAAGAAAACCCTGCTCCTGCATCATGTCTTCACAATACAATGCCCAGCCTTCATAAAAAGTTGCAGATGAATTTAAAAGCCTGGGTAAACTATTATGTGGATTTATATTTGCCGTTACAAATTGTAAATGATGACCTGGGAAGGCCTCATGAACACAGGTAAGATCTATTGAGGTCCAGTTATGCTCAAGCAGGTGCCCATCGGAACGAATCGGTGTTACATAATAATAACCTCTTTGGTCCGGGTCTTTATATGATGGCTCATCATACGCAGCAAAGGGAATTTCGTGACGTAGAAAAACAGGTGTTTCTACTACTTTTAATGCCTGATTATCAGGCACAGTAACCAGCCCTTTCTCAACCACGAAATTGAAAGCGGCTTGCATACGACTTCGATACGCATTCATCAGATGCTCACCCTTACCATCAGGATGCTGATGACGAATATTTGCCAGCTGCTCTTCTATATCATTAGAGCCTGGCAGCTGATTACACAAGAGCTGTAATTCCTGCTGTGTCTGTTTAAATAAATTCTCACCAAATTTATATAGCTGTTGGGCATCAATATCCAGACAATGCCAGTTTTTTAGTAATGCATTGAAGTGACTTTCGCCACAGGAAAATGAGCCTTTTGCTTGCGGTTGAATATCTTTGCGTAAAAATTTTGCAAATTCTTCCATAGCATGGGCAGCAGCATCAAACACCGGCTGTAAACGTGTTGGGTTTTTAAATTTATGCACAATATCCGGGTTGCGTGCCAGATCACGAAAATACTGCGCGCCCGTAGTTGCACCTGAGATTGCATCGATAACCCAGTTTAGGGGAATTTTTTCAGGCCGTTGCGTTAAGTAATTTTTTGCAGAACGCAAATACTCAGGCGTACTTTGTAAACGATGCTTTAATGCATGATGAAGATTCTCTACCGGGCGATGAATTATTTGATGTATTGCCTCCAGGGGAAGGTATTTTTGCGGCATCAGAAAACGCCAGTCACGCTCAATTAACTCATGCAGCTCTATGCTTGCCGCATTATATAAAATACTATAATCGAGTTTCTGATTAGCATTCAGCTCGGATACCGCCAGCTCATCTAATGAAAAAATAATTTTCTGATTTAATGAAATCAGTGCCCCAACATCCTCATCACTGAAGGGAGTCAGGAGATCATCATAACCGCTTACCCCAGCATGAACTGCCATCTCTGGATGATAGCGAAACCAGGCACTGTAATATTGTTCCTGCAGGCAATTAAATGTTTCCTGCACTGTATTAATTGGCATTTATTCTTTATCTATTTATTAGTAATAAAATTTTATTCTTCGATTATTTCAAAATCATGTGTAACTTCAGCTGTTGCAGCTAACATTATAGACACCGAGCAGTACTTTTCTGCTGTTAAATTTACCGCTTTTTCTACCTGTTTTTCACTTAAACCACTACCCTTCACGATATAATGCGCATGAATTTTTGTAAAAACCTTAGGAATCTCATCCGCACGCTCGGCACTAAGCTCAACAATACAATCGCTTATTGGCTGCCGCGCTTTCTTAAGTATCATCACCACATCAAACGCCGTACACCCCCCCATGCCAATAAGCACCATTTCCATTGGCCTGGCAGCCAGATTTCTGCCACCTGAATCCGGTGCCCCATCCATCACAACAGAGTGTCCACTACCTGATTCACCCACAAATGACATATTATCTAACCACTTAACCCTGGCCTTCATTCATTTCACCTTAAAAACTTACTTAATAATTTATATTTGCACTAATGCACGGTATTTATATGGGCTCTTGTTAAAATCATCTATAATTTATTCAGTCCATCTAATATAATACGGAAACTATGAGCCTGCTACCTAAAGTCGACAAATCGAACCCTTCGCTGGATTTATTACTAAATCACTGCCACCGTAAAACGTACCCGGCAAAAAAGAACATCATACACGAAGGTGATAAACCACATAGCCTCTACTATATCATTAAGGGCTCCATTAGCGTACTTGCTGAAAACGAAGACGGTGCTGAAATTATTCTGGCCTATTTGAATAGTGGTGATTTTTTTGGTGAAGCAGGCCTGTTTAAGGATGACCTTGAACGAAGCGCAAAAATTGTCGCCAAATCACCCTGTGAAATCGCTGAAATTTCATACGCACAATTTAGAAAATTAGTAAAAGAAGACCCTGAAATTCTTTTTTTATTATCTGGCCAAATATTTGACCGCTTAATCAGAACCAGCCAGAAAGTACGCGACCTGATTTTTCTCGATGTTTCTGGGCGCATTGCCAGAACATTACTGGAACTTAGTGAGCAACCTGATGCCATGACACACCCGGACGGTATGCAAATTAAAATCACCCGTCAGGATATTGCCAAGATTGTTGGCTGCTCACGCGAAATGGCGGGGCGTGTATTAAAAGAGCTTGAAGAAGACAGACTCATTTCAGCTCATGGCAAAACCATCGTTGTACATGATGAAGAACATATAGCCAAGCACAAAGCCCACAAAGAATCCCAGAAAGACATTGATGATTAATAACTGTGTGGCGACAAAGGTCGCCCCTTATTCAGGCAAACAACTCTGAAAGCTTTCCCCCGGGGTCATCTGCACGCATAAATGCTTCACCCACCAGAAAACTATTAACGTTATTCTCACGCATCAACTTTACATCACCCCTTGCATGAATACCGCTCTCTGTCACCAAAATGCGATCTTCTGGCAACATATCCAGCATACCCAGTGTTGTTTGCAGGCTCACATCAAAGGTGCGTAGATTACGATTATTTACACCAATTAATTTTGCGCCACTTTGTATAGCTCGTTCCATCTCTTCTCGATCATGCACCTCCATTAACACATCCATATGTAGATGATGTGCCAGCCCTAAAAGCTCATTTAACATGGCATCACCCAGGGCCGATACAATGAGCAAAATACAATCTGCATTCATCGCGCGAGCTTCATAAACCTGATAGGGATCAACGATAAAGTCTTTTCGAATAACCGGAAGATGGGTAGATTTCCTGGCCTGCATTAAAAACTCTGGGGCACCCTGAAAAAAATCCCTATCGGTCAAAATAGACAAACAGGCTGCGCCCCCTTTTTCGTAGCTTTTGGCAATTTCTGCTGGAATAAAATTTTCACGTATAACACCTTTACTGGGTGATGCTTTTTTTATTTCCGCAATAACACCAGCCTGCCCTGCTGAAATTTTGTTTTCAATGGCCTGAATAAAACCACGCACTGGTAAAGCAGCCTCTGCTCGCCTGCTTAAATCGACTAAGGATTCTTTTGCAACCGCTTCGATTATTTCTTCAGCCTTACGTTGCAGTATTTTTTGTAAAATGTCTGGTGTTTTGTTCATAAATATAATTAATTAAAATAATATGTAAGACGGATCATACGAAACGGATCCACCCTACAACAAACTAGTTTTAAAATTTATTGCTGTACTCTATCAGTGCTTCTAACTTTTCTTTAGCTTTGCCATCAGCAATAACTGCTTTTGCCTTTTCTATGCCCGCTGCTAAAGAATCTGTCAGACCCGACACATAAATTGCAGCCCCTGCATTCAAACACACTATATCCTTAGCTGGGCCATCCTGATCATCCAATACTGACTGGATAATTTTCAAACTTTCAACAGAGTCTTTGGCTTTAATTTCAGCCAAATCAGCCTTCTGCATAGCAAAATCTTCTGGCTGAATAGTATAAGTAGTAATCTCACCATCCATTAATTCAGCCACTGACGTCGCACTACCAATACTAATTTCATCCATGCCGTCATCCGCATGAACAATCATTACATGCCGACTTCCTAATTGTTTTAATACCTGCGCTAAAGGCTCAATCCAGTCTTTACTAAACACACCAATAACCTGATTAGGTGCGGACGCAGGATTCGTTAACGGACCAAGTACATTAAAAATAGTATGCACGGCCATTTCTTTTCGCGGGCCAATGGCATGCTTCATTGCCCCATGATGCTTTATAGCAAACAAAAAACCGGCACCGACATTTTTAATACAGTCGGCTACCTGCTCGGGGGAAATATCTAAATTCACACCCGCAGTTTCCAGCACATCTGCACTTCCAGATTTACTCGAAACAGAACGATTACCATGTTTAGCAACATGCGCTCCTGCAGCAGCAGTAACAAAAACAGATGCGGTAGAAATATTAAAACTACCGGAAGCATCACCACCGGTTCCACAGGTATCAACAAGAAACTCATCCGGTGCAATAACTTTCGTAGAAAGCTCACGCATCACAGACGCGGCTGCACTAACCTCATCTACCGTTTCCCCTTTCATGCGCAAGCCAATTAAGAAACCACCAATCTGAGAATCAGTTGCCTGACCGGTCATAATTAAATCCATTACCTGGGTCATTTCATCTCGGCTCAGATTTTGTTTTTCAGTCACTGCTTTTATTGCTGATTTCATGTCCATTATTTTTACCTTTTTTTACCACAGAGTCACAGGAGGTTATTTGTAATGCGTTTTATATCCTGGATTAGCTGTGGCACATTAAAATTTATTAACAGGCCCAATGGGTAATTACCCCTTTTTAAAATACCTTATTTAACTCCATATTCTCTGCGGCCTCCGTGTCTCTGTGACTAAGTTTCTAAGTTTCTAAGTTTCTAAGTTTCTAAAAAATTCCTCAACAAATCATGTCCATGCTCTGTCAATATAGACTCGGGATGAAACTGTACACCTTCGATTGCGTATTCCTTATGCCGCACACCCATAATTTCATCCATACTGCCATCTTCATTTTCTGTCCAGGCGGTAATTTCCAGACAATCAGGTAGACTCTCTTTCTCAATGACCAGTGAATGATACCGGGTTGCTTCATAGGGGTTAGCCAACCCCGAAAAAACACCACTATTTTTATGATGAATCATCGATGTTTTACCATGCATAATTTTTTTTGCATGAATAATTTTTCCACCAAACACCTGGCCAATACTTTGATGCCCTAAACATACACCTAAAATAGGCAGCTTGCCTGCGAAGTTTTCTATGACCTGCATAGATACACCCGCTTCATTGGGTGTGCAGGGACCGGGTGAAATCATAATGTGTTGAAGCTTTAATTTTTCTATTTCTTCAATTGTGATTTGATCGTTTCTATGAACCACCACATCAGCACCTAGTTCCCCTAGATACTGCACCAGGTTATAGGTAAATGAATCGTAATTATCTATCATTAACATCATTTCAATTACCTGTGCGCCCCATCTAAACCCGCTTCAGCCATCGCTACAGCACGAAAAATAGCGCGACCTTTATTCATCGTTTCATCCCATTCATTTTGTGGAATGGAGTCATAAACGATGCCGGCACCGGCCTGTATATTCAGCATTTTATCTTTAATAACCGCGGTTCGAATAGCAATTGCCGTATCCATATTTCCATTCCACGAAAGATAACCCACCGCACCTGAATAAACACCTCGTTTTACCGGCTCAAGTTCATCGATAATTTCCATGGCCCGAATTTTTGGCGCACCACTCACGGTACCGGCAGGAAATGTTGCGCGCAACACATCCATTGCTGAAAGTTTCTCTTTTAATTCACCGGTCACATTTGAAACAATATGCATCACATGTGAGTATCGCTCAACAATCATTTTATCGGTTAATTCTACACTGCCAATTTTACTGACTCGGCCCGCATCATTTCGACCTAGGTCAATTAACATTAAATGTTCAGCTAATTCTTTCGGGTCTGCAAGCAAATCTTTTTCTAACTCGATATCTTCGGCCTCATTTGCACCTCTCGGGCGCGTACCTGCAATGGGTCTTACGGTAACCTCATTATCCTCCAGACGCACCAGTATTTCAGGCGATGAACCCACTACCTGGTGATCATCTAAATTTAAAAAATACATGTATGGTGACGGATTTAAACTACGTAGCGATCGGTATAAGTCTAAAGGCTCGGCACTAAATGGAATCCTCATGCGCTGTGACAGCACTACCTGCATCACATCACCATCAATAATATACTGCTTAGCCTTTGTAACAGCCTGCTTGTATCCCTGTTCAGTAAAACCTGAAACAAAGTCCTCTTCTTTTACCTGCACACTTTTTGCAGAGGGCTGATAAGTAGGGACAGTTTGATGAAGTGCTCTCTCCAGTTCTCGCAGCCTATGTTGGCCTTTTTCATAAGCATCATCCTGACCCGGATTTACTAATACTATAAAATACAGTTTGCCACTTAAGTTATCAAACACCACCACTTCTTCAGATACCATTAATAATATATCTGGCGTTTGTAGTTCATCTGGTTTTTCAACACCGGCTAATTTTGGCTCTATATTGCGAACAGTTTCATAGCCAAAGTAACCCACAAGTCCACCGGTAAACCTGGGTAAACCCTCAGTTTCTGCAACATTAAATGATTGTTGGTAATCTTCAATCCATGCAAGTGGGTCATCTACTTTTAATGTTTCTGAATCTTCATATCCATTTTCTATTATGATTTTTTTACCAAATATTTTGATGCGTTTTACGCACGGTAAACCAATAATAGAATAACGCCCCCATTTCTCACCGCCATGAAGCGATTCAAACAAATAGGTATAGGGCGCATTGGCTAATTTGAGGTAAGCACTTAATGGCGTATCCAGATCTGCCAGCACTTCATGCACCAGCGGGATATGTGTATAGGTTTTACTTTTAAGTTTTTCGAATTCTTCAGGTGTCATGATTATTTCCCAGACCCAAACAGATTAGATAATATACGGTTTTACAACAGGCAATAGACAATTACCATCGCCAGTGAGTATATAAACGCATATCTGTTTGTCTGGAAATTTTCATATTATTACTATTTATTCTGTAGGGAATATTATCCCCAATCAATTAACGTTTTAATCTCTTCCATTGAATCTACTACCGCATCTGGATTTGATTCATGAATATCTTCACCATGATTATACCCATATGACATACAGATAATATCAAAACCCGCCGCTCGTGCCGCTTTAACATCTGACATCGAATCACCCAACATCAGGGACGATTCAGGTTTAACACCTAGCTGCTCAGCTGAATGCAATAACGGTAATGGGTCTGGTTTTTTCTTAGCTAATGTATCACCACAAACTACAATTTCAAAATAATCTGCAATTCCTAAATCTTTAATAATGGGCAAGGTAAACTGGGCAGCTTTGTTAGTAACACAACCGATTTTCACACCCGTGCCCTTAAGAAACTTCAAAGCTTCATTTACACCCGGATACAAACAACTACGTTTTGATGTATTTACCGCATACAAATCATTAAAAATGGGCATGGCTTTTTCAAATAAAGCCTCATCAGGCTCTCCATCTAAGGCATTAATGAGCCCACGGCGCACCAGGCGCTCTACGCCATTACCAACCCAGTGACGCACTCGTTCTTCACCACGAACGGGCATATCCAGGGCCTTTAACATTTCATCAACACAATAGGCTAAATCGGGAACACTATCGACCAATGTGCCATCTACATCAATTAGCACCATTTGAGGTTTCTTAATCATACTTATAAATCCAGGGGGACACTGTCCTGGCAGCCATATTTGGGCACCAGGACGATTACACTTATACGAAACGTTTATGCTTTTGCTAATTCGTCGCGCATTTTACCAACAACGGTGTCATATACATTCGCATCACTATCACTCTTTGCGCCAAAGATGGCAGAGCCTGCAACAAAGGTGTCCGCACCCGCCGCCGCAATTTCGCGAATATTTTCCACTTTTACACCACCATCAATTTCCAGACGAATATCATAGCCTGAATCATCTATCAGCTTACGGGCTTCACGCAATTTGTCTAATGTAGCCGGAATAAATGACTGACCACCAAAACCTGGGTTAACCGACATCAGCAGTATCATATCCACCTTATCCATTACGTACTTCAGGCAATCTAGAGGCGTAGCGGGGTTAAATACCAGCCCCGATTTACAGCCAAGTTCACGAATCATCTGTAAAGTCCTGTCTATATGCTCAGAACCCTCTGGGTGGAAGGTAATGTAGCTGGCACCAGCCTCAGCAAAATCAGGAATAATGCGATCTACGGGCTTCACCATCAAGTGAACATCAATTTCTGCAGTAACACCGTGCTTGCGTAATGCATCACATACCAGGGGACCAATAGTCAGATTAGGCACATAGTGGTTATCCATAACATCAAAGTGCACGATATCCGCGCCAGATTTAAGTACATTGTCGACTTCTTCGCCTAAGCGTGCAAAGTCGGCAGATAGAATAGAAGGTGCGATTTTAAAATCAGCCATGCATGTTTCCTCACCAATAGCTTAAATAAATGCCAAATATTATCCCGGAGAAATCGAAAGTTTGCGAAACACTTAACATTGCGTAGATTGTTCCGGGCTCAATAAGCCGCACACTTTACCCGATACTGACATGATTTTCAGCTGATTCATCAGTATTAAACCAACTATTATTAAAATAAGTTGGTAAATCGTAAAATATTAATGATCTGAAGCTGGTTCCAGGCATAAATGAGCGACCTTTTACTCAAAACATACCATCATTCAGCTAAAACCTAAGCAAAAATGATGAACTAGCAGTGTATTTTCTCGTCTAGCCTTTATTGGCTTTACAGGCATATATCATTGAATTTATTGAAATATTTCTCATTATAAACTCTACCATGTGCAATATCAGAAATTCTTAATTTACTTTCGTTGCCTGCTCTGCGAAAATTCGCCTGCTAAATTAATCATCGTGTAATCACACGACCAGGAGACAACAATGAAAAAGCAAGTATTAACTCTGCTGGCTGCTTCTGTACTTGCGGTATCAGCTTCTTCAGCTATGGCTGCGGGCGATGCAGCTAAAGGCAAAGCAAAGGCAGCAAGCTGTGCAGCCTGCCATGGTACTGACGGTATCAGCAAAGTACCAACTTACCCAAATCTGAAAGGCCAGAAAGCAGCTTATGTAGTAAAGCAGCTTAAAGCATTCAAATCAGGCACTCGTAAAGATCCTACTATGAATGCAATGGCTAAACCATTGTCTGATGCAGACATGGATAACCTGGGCGCATTCTACGCAGGCATGAAATAACACCTGTTAATGTGTTGCACAAAAAAACCTGCTGGTTGTAAGATCAGCAGGTTTTTTTTTGACTACGAAAAAGTATACTCAAAACTCATGCTGTAAGTATAAAATTATGATCGAACATATCATTTTTAAACCTTCAGTTTGCACCCATAAATTTTTTGGGCTTGCTCTTTTATTGGTTGTTACCTCAAACTGTTATGCAAACCGTCCTTCTCCTTTTTTAACCCGAAATGAAAGCCCGTTTTCACTCATCTTCGGACTCCCCCTGGCAAGCTCTGCACAACTATTAGAAAAAAATCAATCACGCTGGATTAGTTCTTTCAATATCAGTAACACACTCAATGCACAGGCTAAAAACAATGAAAGCCTGCTAATTGATATTGAAACCTGGCACATAAATTTTTTATATGATTATGGCTTTAAACAAAACTGGATGCTCAGGGTGCAGCTGCCATATATCGTACACAGTGGCGGTTTCCTCGACTCAAACATCGACACCTATCACCAGGCACTGGGTTTGCCAGAAAATATTCGTCCCAATTTTCCTCATGATCAAATTGACATTAATATCAGCCAGAATGACGAAACCCTGATAAACATAAATAGCAAGCAGAACTCATTGGGGGATATTTCAATTCAACTTGCCTGGCAAGCCCAACAATCAGAGCAAAGTGCCCTCAGTTACTGGCTAAGCCTTAAACTTCCCAGTGGAGATAAAAACAAACTCACCGGTAGTGGCAATGCAGACCTCGCGACATGGGCCGCTATGGATCATCGATTAACAGGCTCTCGCTGGGTATACGGACAAGCTGGCCTATTGTATATGGGCGATAGTGATATTTTGCAAAACATTCAAAATAACTGGGCAGTATTCGCCAATAGTGGTATTAAATTTCAGCCTTGGAGCAGCCTGGAGCTTAAGGCCCAGGTAGATCTTCACAGTGCATTCTATGATTCAGAGCTGGAGTTTTTAGATCACGTAATACAACTTACTTTTGGAGGCAGCTACGCAATAGATAATAAACATAAACTCGATTTTGCAGTTGCCGAAGACATAAAAAATTCAGCATCACCTGATGTGAATTTCAATATAAGCTGGTGGATTAATTACTAGTCAACTTTAACTCTGATCAAGAGACACAAGCCAGCGAGTAATTGATTTTACCTCTCTATTAATTAATCGCGCATCCTGATGGATATACGCCATAGCAGCAACTCCCTGGGTTCGCACCATAAGGTGCATTGTTAATTCCACCGCGTTCTTACTGCAACCCATTGCCTGAAACTGTGTTTTCATCCATTGCTCAAAAACCACAAACTGCTGTTTTGTTATTTTCTGCAAAATCGGCTGCACTTTACCTAGCTCAGCATTGAGTGTCCCCATGGGGCAGCCATATTGTGTAACTTCATTTTTTTCATTAGATACAATTTGCGCATAGCGTTGCAAGCGTTGCAGCGGAGTTTTATATTCTTCATCCCAACGATTTAACATTTGTTGCATTTCATCAATGCGATAATGAATTACAGCAGACAACACTTCATTTTTAGTTTTAAAGTAATAATTTAAATTACCACGAGGCACGTTTGAAGCAGATGCAATATCACTGAATGAGCTTAGGTTATACCCATTCTGGTAAAATAATTTATCAGCAGCTTTAACTATTTGCTGGCGAATATGTTCCGTCTTTTCTCTTGCGACCATAGCATTTTAAGATACCCGTTTTTAACCAATTACACAATCGGTCGTGCCATACTCATCGCAGGTTGTTGTAATTTGTTCATTTCATTTATTTGCTTACTAACTGCATCTCGCCAGTCATACTCGGGGTGATAGGCAATCATCTTTGTTGCCCTGTTATTATTTGCAGCTACCTCTTCTAATATGTGTACAATACTACGGCTTATCAATGGCTCCCATGGCACTAAGGGATTTAACATTTCCATTAGCCAGGCAAAGCGATAAGCGATAAAAAAAGGCACCCCAAAATGAGGTAAAGGATATCCAAACTCATTATGAATATACTCAACCACCTCCCTCACCGTTGGCACCTCTTTACCCACAATATTAAATGACTGATAACCATCTAGCCTACCAGCCATTGCCGCACATTTCATTGCCTCTCCTATATCACGCCCATCAATCACCGGTAAACTGGTTTTTCCACTGCCTACCCAGGGAACCAGGTGTGTTTTTAAACGTGGTAATAATATGGGTAATACACCCAGAGCATAATGCTCTCCCGCAAAAATACCGATACGCAGATTAATCATTGAAGTAACATTATTAGCCTTAGCACGCATATGGTTTTCAATTTTTACAACCGTGCATAAATGCGGCCAAAAAGCTCTTGGAATGCCAACACTCATGGCATCAGAAGATCTTTCTGGTGATGCAGCGGAGGTAGTACTCACATTAATAAAGCGTTCAATGCCTTTTTTAACTGCCTTATTTATCAAATTAATGGTCGGCTCATAATATAAGGCTTGCGATTGTTTTTTATGCCCGAAGAGTGCGGTCCACGCCATTGCATTACAAACCACATCAACCCCCTCTAACATTTTCTCCAGGTAATTATCATCCCTGAAGTCACCCTCACGCACCTCACCCTTAAACTCAGGAATCAGTTTACTTTTATCACGACAGGCCGCAATTAAATTTATTCCTTCAAGTTTCATTAGATTTTTTAATGTGTGCGTACCTACAAAACCATTTGCACCTGTAACCAGTATTGTCTTCATAAATCACTCTCATATGTAAGATGGTCGTCTGAAATATTATGTAAGACGACCATCTGAAATGCAAGTGTTTTTTAAAAATGTCATTTCAGTTTTGTTTAAATTTCTTCAAAACAACTGGTCATCACCGTGGTTACAGATAAGCGCAATTTCTCTGCATATTGATCTATTAGGCCGTATTTGCTATGTTAGTTTGATAACAATCTAGGTCACTTATGGAAAAGAAAATGAAAATACCACTTTATCTACTTATTTTTATAGCTTTATTAAGTCAGTCACAGTGGGCTTACTCAAGCCAGCCACTTAATCGAACATTAGTTGATTCATTTTTTACTGTCTCTGAAAAATTGGACTTTATTGAAAAAAAATATCCCGCAATTGCACAAAAAGCCGATAAATTTTTAGAATCTGAAGAGGCCCAATTAATTAACTATTTAAAGTCATCCAAAGCCTACCCTGATATTAAACGCATTTTATCTTCATCTGGTTTTAATAACTTAACTGAATATTTCGATATTTCAGCCAGAATCATGGGCGGTATACTTTATGCACAGATGCAAAAAATGCCCACAGATATGGATTTAAACAGCATCGATAAAATGTATAAGCAAAAAATTCAACAAATGAAAAAAAATGGTGCACCTGCTGATGTGATAAAAAGTATGGAGGCGGATCGAAAAAATCAACAATCTAGTATACAGAAAATGCAATTAACAATGAAAAGACTCTCCGCAACTGATAAAAAATTTCTTAATGAAAATATTGAGTGGTTAATGAAAAGACTACCAGAAGAAGAGGTTAACGAAAACACTCACCAATAAAAACATTTACCGCAGAGAAATATTATTAATCGTAGGGCGGATTAAGCGAGGCGAGTCCACTCTACGCAACATCTGTGCTCTCTTGACTTTCTACCTCCCTGTCAAAAGTTTAACCTGGAAAAATGACAATAGGGCATTACTTTATTTTGCTAACCCTGGCCCAGCTATCACACGTTTATAATCCTCACTATTAGCCAGTTCATTTTTCTTATACTTCAATGGAACAACAACCTTACCAGCCCTGTCTATTAAATCCCACTTTCCACCTACAACATTTTTGTGCTCACCTTCAGCAGCTGAAAAACAGGCATTACACACTATGGCCACACCATCCCTAAATGGAAAGGCGAAATCATATTCTGGTTTTATAACAACATTGAGCATCTTATCAATAAAGCCATACTTAATTTTCTGAAATAGTTCTTGCAACACCCTCAACAAAATAATCTGCACCATTATCAAAAAAATGCGTTCTCACAACCTTACCGCTTTTTGAAACATAAAAAATAACTCCATCAAATATAATGCTTGCCAATCCATGTTTATCAAAATATATATTTTTAAAGTGCATATCACTTAAGCTAAAATTATCCTGACCAATTAAATACCCACATTTTCCATGAGCAGATAATTCAGGATAACGGTTCTCTTCAGTTTGTTTAGCTATATAAAAGCAATCAATACCTGTTGAAGACAGGCAGCTATTAGCGTAAAAAAAACTAAAATAATGGAATGATACGTTCTCATATTATTTTTTCTAAAGTCTTTATCTCGCTTAAAAAAATTACGTGTAAGGCTGTTTTTTATATACCATCTTTCTGCATTACTCATAAGAATCGTACTGGGGCAAGCCCCCTTCTATTTCTTCCCAGCTAGCTTTTGACGAGACAAATATGTGGGCTTCAGGCCTTTCAACAATATCTGAATCAATTGTTCCTAGACGCACACGAACTTTACCCGGGTTAGATTTGCTTTTACTAAGCATGGGTGAACCACAATATTTACAAAAATATTTAGTTTGCCCCGGTGTCGATTCATAAGCCGTTAAATCATTTTCACCTGAAATAAACCTGAAATCATCCTTATCTACATTACCATTTGTAGCAAAAGCACTACCTTGCACTTTTCGACATTGGGAACAGTGACAATAAATAATATTCTGTATTTCACCTGATATTTCAAAACTTACTTTCCCACAAAGACACCCACCTTTATAATTATTTATATTCATGACTCTATTCTCGATTCTATATATAAACTCATAACACATTACTTCATATTATTTTATATACCAGCGACTATTGCATCACGCAAATTTTCCAATGAAATATTTCCACCACTCATTACTAAAACAACTGTCCTGTTTTTTAGTTTTTCCCGTATCTGTAATGCAGCTGCTAGTGGAGCGGCTGCGGCTTCTTCTACTAAATTATGGGTTTTTTCCAATAGCGTAATAACTGCTGATTTAATCTTCTTATCATCAACTAATATGAAATCATCAACATACTCCCGCATAATTCTTTGCGTATTAGCAAAGGGAACTCGCGTTGCTAATCCTTCTGCAAAGGTATTCATTTCCGACTCTATCATCGTTCCGCTATCCCAGCTTAATTTCATCGCGGGTGCCTGGGCAGATTGAACAGCGATTATCTCTATATCACAGTTAATCGCTTTTGCAACAATACCTGTTCCACACACTCCGCTACCCGCCCCTACAGGTACTATAATAGTATCAACCGACGGCAGTTCTTCCATAATTTCCAACGCATATGTCCCAACGCCCTCAATGAGACGTTCATCTGTCGGGCCAACAAACCTTCCTCCTTTCTTCGCCGCAAGTAACTCAATCCATTCACGTGCTTCGTCAAAGTCCCTCCCATGAAAAAGCACCTCAGCACCCAGCCCCCTCATTGCAGCAACTTTACCGAGGTTAGCACCTTCAGGAACAGCTATTGTAGCTTTTATAGCATATGCTTTTGCAGCATAAGCGATACTCTGCCCATGATTACCCGTTGATGCTGTAAACAGGCCATTATTTTTTTCTTCATCCGTCAAATTTGCCGCCAGATTTAAGCCACCCCGAACTTTAAAAGCGCCAACAGGCTGATGATTTTCATGCTTAATCCAGACACGGGTACCTAGTAAATCATTTAGGGCAGGATAGGTATATAAAGGTGTTGGGCTTAGATGTCGATAAACATTTTTACGTGCTGCAAAGATATCTTTTAATGAAATATTTTTTGGGCTCACCGTTTATTAACTCCTTTTTTAGCGCCTTGAAGAAACTGTGAATTTCATTTTAGAAGTCACTAATTATTTTTTTATTACTTTTAAAATTTAGCACCGTATTTTAGGCATCAACCACAAAAGCACTCCGCTAATTGATACTACTGATTGAAACTACAACTGATATTGCTGATTGATACGGCACGTTAATACTACTTCGCCGTTTAAATAATGTAAACAATAATACATAACAATATAAAAACACATAATAATTTAAGAAAAGAATGATACGAGATTGGACTCGCAGTTCGCTAAAAGATAAATTTATAAAAATGTCAGACTGATTAAAACGGCAATTAGGTATCTAAAGTAATCAGTATATTTATTGTTTCCATAACAAACTCAATGCGGTGCTTATGGACACAATTTAACATACCCATAAGTTTGATTAATTAAAAGCAATTAGTACACAGGCCATATGTTTTTTTACAACTAAAATGAAAAAACCAGGGTTACCGTCGAAATCTTATCGGTTTTCTCAACACCTACAGGTACATCTGAATTGTGTTTCACCTTATAGCCAAACTTGGCACCCAGATTTCCCACCACAACCAACTTCAAAAAAGTTTCAGACTTACTGTATGTATTGGTATCACCTGACTCAATCAGGAAGTTCTGGTTAAATTCTGATGTTTCGCTAATTTTATATGCATACTTAAACTCGGCATCGACGACGGTATCCTGCTCTTCAATACCAGTATCATCTTCACTATCTCGAAAACCAATACCAACTGATGCTTCAACATAATGCATAGCACCTTCCAGAAACACATGGCCTGCACCGAATGAAATGACTGATTTGCATTGTGAGTCCATTTATTATGTTTTTTACCCATACCTAATTTTGCATTTAATGATTGAGAGTCTGTGTTACCTGAGGTTGAGGTAAAACCAAATTCACCTTCACCCGTCCACTCATTTGCATTTGTTGATGAACTTATCCAAGCACCTGAAATTAATAACAGACTGAATAATTTATTTTTTTATTTTATCCTTATATCATTTGATAATTTTACTTTATTATACCCGCACACAATCAATTCAAAACAATGAAAGTTGTCCACTATCAGTATAATTTTCACAACTTATTAAATTTGAAAAAGACAGACCTAACAGGCGCACACTTTTATTGCTTACTTCAGTTTTTGCCAGTAGAGCAGGAATTAATTCTTTGGCCCTATTATACACTGACAATACAGAATCACTTGTGTAACTTCTAGTTACCTGATTGAAATTAGAGTATTTAACCTTAATTGTAATAGTAAAAGCGAGTAACTCTCTTTTAGACAGATTGATTAAAACTTCATCTAACAGACCTAGCAGCTGATCTAACATTTCATTTACATCTGATATATCTTGCTGAAAAGTTGTTTCAGCACCTAATGACTTACGTACATAATGATTGGTGACAGGCCTATCATCTATTCCACGAGCAATATCATAGTAATATTCAGCGGAATTTCCAAATATTTTTTGCAACACCCTGATGTCTTTATTTTTTAAATCGCCACCGGTTTTTATACCCGCCGCATGCATTTTACTTTCGGTGACTTTACCAACACCATAAAAACGCCCTATCGGTAATTTATCTAAAAACCCTTCAGCTTCACCGGGTTTAATTACAAACTGACCATTCGGTTTATTTTGATCTGAGGCCAGTTTAGCCAAAAATTTATTATACGAAATTCCCGCGGATGCGGTTAACTGAATTGAGCGATAGATATTTGAACGAATGTCCTTCGCCATTAATGTCGCAGACCCATTATTAAATTCACAATAACTAACATCTAGATAAGCTTCATCAAGTGACAGGGGTTCAATAATATCAGTGTATTCCTTAAAGACCGTATGTATTGCCTGAGATGCTTCTTTATATGCTGAAAATCTTGGCTTAACAAAAATCGCCTGTGGACACAATTGATAAGCATGCGATGATGGCATAGCTGAGTGTATACCGAATTTTCTTGCTTCATAGCTACAGGTCGCCACAACACCACGGCTATCAGGCTGCCCGCCAACAACTACAGGTTGACCTTTAAGCTCGGGATTATCACGTTGCTCAACCGCCGCAAAAAAAGCGTCCATGTCGATATGAATTATTTTTCGTGTCATTTTTTACTATAACTAATATCAACTATAAATAATAAATGTTTGTTATCACCTTGTTGCAGAACTTTACAGGTAAAAGCAGTAAGTGAGCATTATTGATTTAACTAACAAACTTTAGCGCCTGCTGTATAACACTCACATCAGCACCAGCAGGTGGTGCATTTTCACTAATATACCGACGCCATTTTTTTGCACCTGGCATACCATTAAATAAACCTAAAATATGCCGACTTATGGAATGCAAACGCGTACCTTTCGCTATTTCTTTTTCTATATATGGGTACAGGGCTTCAATAATTTCAAAACGAGATAGTCTTTTTTTGTCTGACTGATAAAAACGCTGATCAACTTCAGCCAGGATATAGGGATTGTGATATGCCTCACGCCCCATCATTATCCCATCCACATATTTCAACTGTTCTTCTGCCATTTCTAAATCACATATTCCACCATTAATTATTATCTCAAGCTGCGGCATTGTCTGTTTTAATTTATGAACCACATCATAACGTAATGGCGGTATATCACGATTTTGTTTAGGACTTAGCCCATTTAACCAGGCTTTTCGTGCATGCACGATAAATGTTTTGCAGCCTGACTCGGCAACGACTTCTACAAATTCAAATAACTCTTCAACTGTTTCATTTTCATCAATACCAATACGATGCTTTACCGTCACAGGAATGCTAACTGCATCCTGCATTGCCAAGACACAATCTGCCACCAACTCCGGTTTTGCCATTAAGCACGCACCAAACATTCCAGACTGAACCCGGCTACTCGGACACCCCACATTTAAATTAATTTCATCATAACCATGGTCTTCGGCCATTTTTGCGCACTGTGCTAAATCTACTGGGTCACTACCGCCAAGCTGAATCGCTACAGGGTGCTCACAATCATTATAATCCAGATATCGTGACCGATCTCCATAGATCAATGCACCGGTGGTAATCATTTCGGTATACAGGATAGCGTGACGGGTGATCAGGCGTAGAAATAAACGCTCATGTTTATCTGTCCAGTCCAACATCGGCGCGACTGAAAAAGCTCTATTCATCTAACTCAAACCGGGTTATTTCTCAGGCGAGAAATTATAACAAACTAATAGAGACTCTAATAATAGATTACGACTACACATGACTGATTAAGTGCCATGCCTTCATTTAGGAAACCATATTATTTTTAGCGAAAGCGCAAGTGACAGGAAGCCATGAGGGCTTTTTTTTAACAGGTGCGCCCAACTGGTTTGGGCCACCTGCCAGTCACATCTTGAATAAATTATAAGAGCTTATTAATGGCAGCCATTAATTCTTTTTCTGACGCAGGTTTTATAATATAACCACTGGCACCCTGCCGCTCAGCCCAAAGCTTATCCGTTTCCTGGTCTTTACTGCTCAGGATAATAACGGGTATATGCTGAGTGCCTTCAGTTTTTGTGATGTGACGAGTTGCCTGAAAACCGTTTAGGCCAGGCATTACCACATCCATTAGAATCAAATCGGGGCGCTCTTCACGTGCTACGCTTACTGCCAGATTCCCATCTTCTGCTGAAATAGTTTCATGACCATTTTTAATAAGAATTTTTTTAAGTGCCTGAACCTGTGTTTGTGAGTCATCAACGATGAGTATCTTTGCCATGTATTATTCCACATAATTATTTTAATAAGCTTTAATTATATAAAGGCTAATATTGCAGAATTTATTAAAATTCTGTTAACTACAAAGATTAGACTATATATATCAAAAATAAAGCCAAAAGAGCCATTCTAAAAACTATAAGCGATTTAAATCATTATTCAAACGACCAGTCCTGCAAGATATCAATCCTAAAAAACTCTCCATGTAAGCTGAAAACCACGCCACTCACGGTAATTTCAACAACATTTATACCTTCTACAAGTGTATCGCCCTCAGACATGGCATAACCATTAATAATAACTGAACGACTGGCTGGACTGGTTGAATAGACATGCCCGGCAAAGCTCAATTCAGGAATAGATTGTTGTTTATAATCGGCCATTTCTTCTAAATAAGGAATATCACTTAATTCAGGGAGTATTACCCCAGGCCTTGATTTAGCCCCAGCGGTAGCCACTCTGGACTGCTGCAACTCATTTTCAGCCACACTTTCCTTCTCTGGCTCAGGTTCCTGATAACTCATTTTTTCTGACACTTTTTTTTTGCTCTTCAAATTAATCGTAAAGTCATCTGCTGGTTTAGCCTCTTGAACAACCGTGTATTCAGGCGGGACAGCCAATACAGGTGTATCAGAAATATCCATTTCAATCTGATCATTTTTTTCTGTAACATAGGCACGCTCAGCAGGCTCCTTACCCGAGAACATCACACCAACCACAAATGCCAGCAGCAACAATAAAAACGATATAAAGCCATATAAAAACCAGGATGTTTGAGGCTCAACCGTCAAGGGTATATGGACGGTTTGCAAATTAGGTACATCACCTCGCTTTCTCTCCTGATCTGACTTTTTAAGCGCATCTAAAATATATGACATTAACTCGTCTCCAGTAGAGGCGTTTTTTGCCCAGTTAGCCTATTGATGTGAATCAGGGTTTTTATTCCTACCACTCCATCACTTTTCAGCCCTACACGTAGCTGAAATGCTTTAACCTGTTCTACTAATTCCCTGTCATAATAGCTGTGTAAAGTCATATTCGGATTCTGATTAATCTCATTCATTTTTTTACTTAACCATAAAACGGCCTTACCCGCATTTCCTGGTTTTATTAAATCTTTAAACCCTGGAGGCATACGCCATAGCAAAGTAAAATCACCTTTCCAGTAAAATGTTAATTGCTCCAGTGGAATAATTTGAATTTGCCCAGCTATGACAATTTTTGCCGTTTCTTTGCCCAGCTCTATTAAGGTTACGTATTGTTCCCGATTTAAATCGTCATAAAGCGTCAGGACTGCAGGCCGGTTTAACTGTCGCAAACCTTGCATACCCGATTGCTCATGAGAGCAAGCTAATCCCTGTGTCCGCGCATAAAAACAGGGGGTACCATCAGTTAATATATTATAGTCAAGTTGCCAGCGCTCAAATAATGCCTGGAATGACTGCAAATTACTGCGTAGTCTCTGGTTCGTTTTCGGCCACTGAATAAAACCCCGCGGTGTTGCCTCGCCCATAATTGCCGCAAGCTCTGCCTGAGTCTGGGCTTCATTTAACTGATCATCCGGCTGTGAATTTTCCCCGGGCTTATTTTCTAAAGAAGTAACTTTTGTCTGCGGTTCTTTCTGTGTATCAGTTACATCTATTTTCTTATTCGCATCGAAAATCGGTATTAATTGAAAATTAGAAAAATATACACCGGCAATCAACAGGATCAAAATAGCAACCAATGCTGAAAATTTATAATAACCCGGTATGACTTTTGACTTGATAACGGCTGTTTTTTTATCTCCCAGCACCTCTTTTGCCGCACTCATCAACGTCAATTTATCTACCTGATGCCGAGTTTGCACATAACAACCTAACAGGGCCCGATCACAAATAACATTAATTAGCCGCGGCACACCCCCGCTAAAATTATAAAGCTGCTTTATCACGCCACGGGCAAATAAGGGGCGCCGACAACCTGCAACAGCTAAACGATGTGCTACATATTCTTCAACTTCATTTAATTTTAGTGGGGCTAGATGAAAACGTGCGGTTATACGTTGCGCTAACTGAGATAACTCTGGTCGATCCAGCACATCTAAAAACTCTGGTTGCCCCAACAATATGACCTGTAAAAGCTTACGTTCATTGGTTTCCAGATTAGTCAGCAGGCGCAGTTGCTCTAAAACATCAAGATCAAGGTTTTGTGCCTCTTCAATTAATACAACGGTTTTTTTACCCTGTGCATGAGCCCCTAGAAGGTAACGGTTAATATAATCAACCAGGGCTTTAACTGACAAATCTGACTTCTCATAAGCAATGTGTAACTCATCACATATGACCTGCAGTAATTCAATTGAGTTCAGTTTTGGGTTAAGCACCAGTGCCAGGTTGGTATTTTCTGGCACCTGCTCCAGCAAACACCGACTCACCGTTGTTTTACCCGTACCGACATCGCCAGTGAGCAAAATAAATGCGCCATCAGATTCCAGCCCATACATCAGATGTGCCAGTGCCTCACGATGTCGCTCACTCATATAAAGATAGCGAGGATCGGGTGAGATAGAAAAGGGGGCTTCCAGTAGCCCAAAATAGTCAAGATACATGGCGCTATTATAAGCCTATTCCTGAATTCAGCTATATCGAATATCTGATTTTTTCGTTAAGCTGCTAAATCTCGAATAATCTTTTAGAACAGCCATACAATATGAGCACCTTCTCCCGACGACTTAATTCCTGGTTTTTCATCTTCATTATGAGCCTTTTCACAGGCTGCTCAGATAATGCGCCGGATTTACCAACAAATACATTACCGGTTGATGAAAGCTATTTAGAAACAGGTGACCTGGGCGCCCTTAAAAAACATGACCAACTACGCATTTTAATAACCCCTCTAAATGACAGATGGTTACCCAGAAAGGGCAACTCATTCAGCAATGAACAGGAAATGGCCATAAAGCTGGCGGAGCATCTTGGCCTGAAGGCCGTATTCGTTCATGTTGATAAATTTGAAAACCTGATTGAAGAATTAAATCGGGGACGTGGTGACATTATTGCAGCAAATCTCACGATTACATCTTCACGCAAAAAAGAAATTGAATTCACCCTGCCACTTGCACATAGTATTGAGCGCATTGTGGGTCGTATTGATGACAAAATTAGTAATCGTAAAAGCCTCAATGGCCGAACGATTGCTTTTCAGGAAAAATCCTCATATCAGGAAACCATTGAACAACTTAAGCAAAGCCAACCAAACATCAACACAAAAATTCTTTCTGGTCACCTCAGTGTAGATCAAATCATTGACCAGCTTGTCAGTAAACAAATTGACCTGACAATTGTTGATAGCAATTTATTGGAAGTGCTTTCAGCTTACCGTGATGACTTCACGATTAGCCTACCCTTAACCAGTGACCGAGCACTTGCCTGGGGGGTTCGTAAAAACAACCCCGAATTACTTAAGGCAACGAACCAGTTTATAACTCGTCAATTACTCACCAAAAAACTTGAAAGTGTTTTTAAAGATGACTTCAACGCCATAAAAAAACGTAAAACTCTGCGTGTTATAACACGCAACAATGCCGCCTCCTATTTCCTCTGGCGTGGTGAATTACTGGGTTTTGAGTATGAATTAGTTAAAGCCTTTGCAAACCAGCACAAATTACGCCTGGAAATTATCAGCGCCCCTAGCCATGAAGCCCAAATCCCTATGCTACTAGAAGGCAAGGGTGACATCATCGCCAGTTTTTTAACCATTACTGACAAGCGAAAAAAACGTGGCGTCACTTTCGCCAGACCACATCATAATACATCAGAAATAATAGTAAGCCGTGCTAATGATCTATCTATTAAGTCAGTTGATGACCTGGCGGGGCGCAGCATTTATGTGCGTCAATCTAGCGCTTACTGGGAAACACTACAAACACTACAAAAGACAGGCATAACATTTAATTTAGTTGCCACACCTGAAAACATGGAAACCGAAGAAATTATTGCCCAGGTTGCCAACGGTAACTTTGATCTAACACTCGCAGATAATCACCTGTTAGATATTGAGCTCACCTGGAGGGATGACATACGCAGAGCTTTAATGATAGGTAAAGCACGGGAAAATGCCTGGGCAATGCGAGACAATAACCCAAAACTGATTACTGCAGTTAATCAATTTGTAAAAAAACAACATCGCTCACTTTTTTATAATGTTACTTATAATAAATATTTTAAAAATACACATAAAATAAAAAAATATCGCTCACAGCGTATTGACTTAAATCCCAATGAAACACTTTCACCCTACGATACACTGGTAAAAAAATATGCACAGAAATATGATTTTGACTGGCGGCTAATCGTCGCACAAATGTATCAGGAAAGTCGCTTCAACCCGACAGCAAAATCCTGGGTAGGTGCACAGGGCTTAATGCAGGTAATGCCACGAACGGCAAAAGAAATGGGAATAAGTAATCTGAAACAACCCGAGCCTGGTATAAAAGCAGGGGTGCAATATCTAAACTGGGTTCGAAACAGGTTTGAAGAGGAGCTTAATATTAAGGACAGAATGTGGTTTACCTTGGCCGCTTACAATGCTGGGCAGGGACACGTAAAAGACGCTCGTCGACTAGCAAAGCAACAGGGTCTAAACCCAAACCGCTGGTTTGATAATGTCGAAAAAGCCATGTTGCTTTTGTCAAAACGTAAACACTTCAAAAAAGCTCGTCATGGTTATGTACGCGGCAGAGAGCCGGTCAATTATGTCCGGAAAATTCGAAATCGTTATCGTGCTTATCTCAATCTTCAAGAATTCTAAGCCTGAAAAAAAGCCAATGCTTACTCGGGCTTCACTATAAAAACAGAATGTTATTGCTTAATTTCTTCACCAAGATCGATGTACATATCATCGATTGATTTTTTAAGTCGAATATTGTTTGCCTTTTCCTGTCCAAGCATTTTTGCTAGTTCTATTTCAGATTTTGATGCTGACGCACCAAAACAGAAATCCGCCAGGTTCTGTGCCTGTTCACCAGAAACACATTCAGTTCCACTACAGTTAAATGCTTTTGTTCCTGTAACATAACGACAATTTTCAAAAGTACAACATAATTGAGCAGTTGAATTATCAGCAGGGCAGGCATACACTGTTTCACATGTTTCAGCCAGGTCCTCTAAGGTGCAAGCTGCAAACAGGCAAGCCACCGTTACAGCAAATAAAATACCCACAAATTTATTCATAATCTTTACTCATAACCTGAATCTTAATCGATTTAACTTATTTAATAATAACGAAAATCAACAACAAAAATAATGCAGCAAAATATATCACTATAATTGTGCTCATACAAACACAGTATCTGGCTATAAATCACAATTTATAAATTCATTTAGCTTTTGCTTCTTGCCATAGAGCCTCCAGCTCCTCAATAGAGCAGCTTTGAAAAGAGCGCCCCGCCCTATTTAGTGATTTTTCTATATGAGAAAATCGTTGCTCAAATTTCTGATTACACCCTCTAAGTGATTCTTCTGCATCTACATTCAGGTGACGCGCCAGGTTTACACAACTAAATAAAATATCCCCCGTTTCTTCAAAGATAGATGCCCGATCATTTTGCTGCATTGCGTGGCGCAGCTCCTGAACCTCTTCCTCTAATTTCTCCAGCACCGGCGCTACCTCAGGCCAGTCAAAACCCTCCCTTGCGGCACGCTTCTGTAATTTTTGTGCTCGCTTTAATGCCGGTAGCGCATTAGCTACGCCATCGAGTATGGATGCTTTATTTGCATCTGCCTGTTTATCTCGCTCAGCCGCTTTAGATTTTTCCCATGCCTCATGCAATTCAGCCTCATCTTTGCAATCAACACTTGTAAATACGTGGGGATGCCTTCTTATTAATTTTTCACTCACCGTTTCAACCACATCGGCAAACTCAAAATCCCCCTGCTCCTTTGCCATTTGCGCATAAAAAACAACCTGAAACAGTAAATCACCAAGTTCAGATTTCAACTCCTGCATATCCCCACTTTCTATTGCATCAGCGACCTCATATGCCTCTTCTAGCGTATAGGGAATAATTGTTTCAAATGTTTGCTTTATATCCCAGGGACACCCGCTTTGTGGATCTCTAAGAGCAGCCATTATTTCGAGGAGTTTTTCCATTTCATTTCTCAGATTAATTCGTTTATGTTGCTACCAATAATATTAGCATTAATTACAATTTTCGAGTATAGAATATGATTTTTACTCTCATCATATAAGTACATACAAAAACTTAACAAAGACTTCGTCATCCAGAGATGGCATAATTTTTTAAGGTAATAACCTAAAATCTTATCCACTTCCTGAGAGCGTGGTTTTAATATTTAATAAACTGTACAACACATTTTTATTAATTATTTTAAATAAAAAAGGCTCATTAACCCAACCCGAATTAATGAGCCTTACTCCTTCACCTCCTTTAATTGCTAACTAATTGTTGATCCTCAAAATCTAATTCAACTCTACGGTGCTCTCGATGATGAATTGCCCCTGCCAATGGAAGATCATCAGCATTACCGATAACTTTAATGCGCTCTTTCTCCACACCAAAGCCTATTAAAATATTGGCTACCTGGTTTGCGCGCTTTTTACTTAACATTTCGTTATAAACCCTGACCCCTGAACTATCGGTATGACCACTAATATTTAAAATTAAATTGGTGTTTTCTTTTAAATATTGTGCATGTTGCCAAAGCAATTCACCGTACTGCGCATCGATGTCAGTCTGATCAAATGCAAATCCGATAATACCTTCATCCGGTTTTGGTGTCTTTTTCTTGCTCATCACCTCTTCTTCTACGGGTGACTCTATAGCTAATTCAACTGATTCGACATTTTCAGGCTTACTAACTTCTATATACTCCTGATCAGGCCCCCTTGTTATGATGTTATCGATTTCCTGAAGTTGTTCATTGAGTGTTTCGTTTCTTTCAATTATTTCATTTACAGTCATTGCTGCTTCAGGTGCTACCTTTACAGTTTCATTTGCACATCCACTTAACATCAATAAGGGCAGGCTAATAATCATAGCTACAGGGTATATTGTTTTGTTTGAAATTTTCATATTACTTTCCTCGGTTTTGTTTGAGTTTCATTATCAACAACATGGTTTTGTTGTTAACTTAAGGATTAGTATGAAGGGGGGATGTGTTTTTTTGCTGACTTGAATATAGTGATTTGCGGGTGAATTATTATGAATTGTGGCAAATTCATTTATGATCTGGCATTTTTCTGCAAGCTCCTAATTTTATATAAAAATTTAACAAATAGCCCAGCCTACCCCAAAGGGAATTCCAATAAAATCTCAACCCCAGATTCAGCATCTAAATTATGCGCCTGCACACTCCCCTGATGAAACTCAACTATCATCCTAACAATATACAGGCCCAGACCAAGATGTGGCCGATTACCCCTTTTATCTCTAACCGAAACCATCGATTCAAATAAATTTTCACGCATAGACTCGGGCAAAGCATTGCCCTGATTAATGACACTCAACTGAAGCGTAGCTTTATATTGATTTATTTTTAAAATAACAGGAGTCGATTCATCATGAAAGTCAACCGCATTAGAAATCAACTTATCCAGCATCTGCGCCAGTAGTTCAGGCACACCTGAAATCACACCATTAATTATTGATTTATTCTCAAACTTAAATTCAACTTCCGGATACGCTATACGATAACCTGCTATGCAATTTTCGATTAACTCACTAAGCTTCACATTCTGCAAAGTTTCTGATTGCAGTGTCTGCTCAAGTCGTGTCGCCTCACTCATTCTTGTTAAAATATCACTTAATCGCCCCATGCCTTCACTTGCACGCTGGATATAAGTTTCCCTGGCCTCGTCGGTTTTTGCCGTTTGAAGATTTTCTAAGGATGAGCGAACCACAGTGATTGGTGTACGTAATTCATGAGATATTTTTCCCGCCATTGTTTCCAGGTATCGATTATATTCTGCCAAACGTGAAAGCATCCCAGTAAAACTCCTGGATAAATCTCCAATCTCATCACTAGATTTTGTTAGCTTAAACGCCTTTTCAATTCGTCCTTCATTTGATATTGCACTTTCCGTTTCATCACGTAATCGCCTGATTCTTACAGAAAGCCGGGTCGCATAACTTAATAATACCACCACGGTTATTAAAAACGTTAGCGCACTTAAATTTATTAAAATTTCCATGGCTCTATTTTGTAAAATCAAAATAGAATTACTGGTTTCTTCAATCGCAATGGCTCCTATTGATTTCCCCTTTATCATCACCGGATAACTTGCAGTTAATATTTTAACCTGTTTATCCGGTGTGTCTCTCCAACTGGCCCCAGGTACACCCTCTAAAGCAGCTTGAACCACTTTTGCACGCAGATATGACACACTTGATAACTCATCTTTGAAATTATGCGCGGGCTGTTTAAGTAGCAAATGATAGAAAACACTAACGAGCTTACTGATAGTGCTAACTCCATTATTACTCATTTTTTCCTCTAACGCTTTATCTTCTGTTCGTATATCACCCGCTACCGCAAGCACCCTATAACTTTGATCCACAACCCAGGTACGTGTGGCAGGCCTGTTAACTCGTTTTAACATTTCTTCTACTTTTAAAGATGGAATCACTATTGAGCCTAGTTCAGCTGTTATTTCACCTTCACCTAAAACTGATTTAATTTTGCCACTTTTCTTATCGTCAACATCGGCAACAAAAAATGAAAATTCATCGCCGATTAATTCCAATGGCAACCTAATTTCTACATTGTAGCCTTCGGCTGTCTCCTGCCATTCCCCTTTAATTCGCAGCTCTGGAACGACTCCTTGCCACTCATCCTGAAACAACTCCATTCTATGTGCATTTACCCAGCCCGGTGACTGCGTCGCAACAATATAATTTTTTAATTTACCTTCTCTATTTCTTAATTTTATAATTAAATGATCATTTTTATTCAGGCTTAAACTATTGGCCTTTCTATAAACCACCTCATCATCCTTCACCTGCAATATCATATAAACATACTTTCTATAGCTTGCTAAGTAATACCTGAATTGAAGCGATACAGAATTATCTGATTTAACCTGTATTGATTTTTCATTAAAACCAAGCCAGTCATCCATGTAACCATCCAGATGTATTGCCCTTTTTAAGGGTCTAACATATAGATGTGATAAATTATCAGGCGTTTTTTTTGATACTTCTTCAATGTTCCCAGAGTATGTTCTTGGTTTAAAAATTTCCGCCTGCCCCTGTAGAACAGCTGCAACAATCTGCGCCTTTCCCAGTAAACTTTCTTCCTGGTTTACACGCAAAAAATTCTCCATATCCTGAATATATTGCACACCAATCCAGGGAACCACAAACAACACAGCCGAAATAAGCAATAATTTACTGCGAATAGATATTCTATATTTTTTATTTATTCCTCTAGACATTGATAATATTCTTAATTTTCAAGCCAGCGATACCCCATACCATAAACCGTTTCAATACAGTTAAATTCACTGTCAATTTTTAAAAACTTATTTCTAATTCGTTTTATGTGAGAGGTTATGGTTGCATCATCAACTACAATGTGTGCATCCTCCATTAGCTGATCACGATTTTTTACATGCCCGGGATGCTTCGCCAGGGTGTGCACCACCCAAAGCTCTGTCAGCGTCAAATCAATCCGTTGTTGTTTCCAGTCAACGGTAAATCTGTTCATGTCCATATTCAATGATCCACGCTCAATGATTTCTTCCGAAATCGGGGCGGCCGTTAATGCGCCGATTCGTCGAAACAGTGCGGCAACCCTGGCACATAAATTGGGTAAACTTATATCCTTGGTTAAATAATCATCGGCCCCTAGCCTTAAACCTGAAATAATATCCAGATCACTATCTCTTGCAGTTAAAAATATAATTGGCACGGTTTCAGATTTATTACGCAAGATGCGACAAACTTCAAATCCCCCCTCCGCATCATCTTCCAGGCCAATATCCAGCAACGCCAAATCAGGCAAGCGCCTATCAAATGCCTTTATCGCCTCATCTCGACTGGCGAACTGAGAGACCCTGTAACCCAACTGTTTAAATGCATCTGCATAATTCTCTCTAATAGACGGCTCATCTTCTACTATCGCTATATGCTGTGACATTACTAAATCTTCTCTTTTATTTTACTCTGCCATACCCTATCACATTACCCTGCCATATATTACACGTTCGCGTTAGTTGTCATAATTCATCATATTTCATCTTTGCGCAGCCCGAATCACACCACTGAAAAGCCACTCTTATCGCTTTAACTGCTCCTTAAGAAATGTCACGCATTCATCAGGAGACTTGTATGTTATTTATTAATACACACTTTTTAAAACGCCGACCTCGTCGCGAATATTTAAATGACAAATATACACCCCGTAAATCTAATTTTTTCATCTGGTTTAAACGAATCATTATAATCCTGCTTTTAATTACCCTGGGCCTACTTCTAATGTTACTTGGCAACCTCGCCTATGGCGACACTCGCACATCTGAGTTTCAAAATATTGAATTCAATAAACTCAGTCAGGGGAGCATGCTAATAAAAACAAATACTTCGGGCATCTATCAGCAGGTCCCCTTACTCCATACCGATGTAGATATGCACATTAGCGGTATGATAGTACGCAGTAACATCAAGCAACAATTTAAAAACATCAGCGATAACTGGATTGAGGCTGAATATGTTTTTCCCTTGCCTGAAAATGCAGCGGTAGACCACATGCAAATACGTATTGGTGGGCGGATTATAGAAGGCAGGATAAAAGAAAAACTAGACGCTAAACGCGCTTATGAAAAAGCCAAACGTGATGGCAGGAAAGCTGCACTTGTTGAACAACAACGCCCTAACCTGTTTACCAACACGGTGGCAAATATTGCCCCTGGTGAAAGTATTATCGTCGAAATTGAATACCAACAGGTTTTACATTATGAGCAGGGGAATTTTAGTTTGCGTTTCCCAATGGCCATAACACCTCGTTACATACCGGATAATATTCAGCAGCAATCCACATTACACACTTCTAATCATACTTCAGAAAACTCCACCGAAGAAACCATATCATTCTCACTTACCGGTTGGGGACACAATACAAACCAGATTCAAGACGCCACCCAAATTACTCCCCCTCTGCAATCCGCTCCCAACAAAATAAACCCGGTATCTATAAACATAAAACTTAACGCGGGCTTCCCATTAGAAAAACTATTTAGTCGCTATCACAATATCATAAAGCAACAGACGAATGACATTATTACTATTTCTCTTGCTAATGGCGTAACGCCCTCTGATCGTGATTTCGAACTGGTATGGACGCCGCAAATTAACCACACACCAAAAGCAGCTGTTTTTAGTGAAAAAATTAATACTGACTATTTTCAAATGCTGATGCTTGCACCTCCCATAGATGGCGCCCATAACGGTCAACCTTTAGCCAGAGACATAAACTATATAATAGACACTTCCGGCTCCATGCATGGAATTTCTATGCACCAGGCCAAACAGTCTTTATTAATGGCTTTAGATCGACTTCGTTTACACGATAAATTTAATATTATTCAGTTCAACTCAATTACTGATCAACTTTTTTCTCACTCTCAAATTGCCAGCTTTGAAAATATTTTAATTGCCAAGCAATATATAAATCGCCTCAAGGCTGAAGGCGGCACAGAAATGGCTCCCGCATTAAAACTGGCTTTAAATAACCCGACTGATACTTATTATGTTCACCAGGTTATCTTTCTCACCGATGGCAGTGTTGGTAATGAATCCGCATTATTCGATATTATTCATAAAAACCTGGGGAATAGTCGTTTATTTACTATTGGCATTGGTTCCGCACCTAATAGTTATTTTATGCGCAAGGCCGCACAGTTTGGCCGGGGTAGCTTTACTTACATTAGTGATGTTAATGAGGTAAATAATAAAATGACATCCCTGTTCAGTAAACTTGAAAGCCCCCTGATGACGGACATAAAGCTACATTTCGATCAAAATATAGTGACTGAAATATGGCCTGAACGACTACCCGATCTGTATAACGGTGAACCCGTCATTCTAGCTATTAAATCTGACAAACCGCTACAGGAAGTCACCTTAACTGGCACACGTGCCCTGTCACCATGGCGTGCTAAATTAAATTTAAAAACCGAAAATACAAGCAAAGGTATCGGTATTTTTTGGGCCCGTAAAAAAATTGCTGCATTAATGGATAGTATTCAAGGTGGTGCCAATAAAGAGCAGGTGCGCGCAAATATTATTGATGTCGCACTCACCCATCATTTAGTTAGCAAATACACCAGCCTTGTGGCGGTTGATAAAATACCTTCACGCCCAGTCGACTCCAGACTTGATAAAACCAGGATGCCGGTCAACCTGCCACATGGACAGAGCACCTACAAAACATTTGGTCGCCTGCCACAAACAGCTACATCGGCCAAATTAAATTTACTCTTTGGTTTTTCTTTAATGATGTTGGGTTTAGCGCTTGCGGTTTTATTGCGCCAACCTGTTCCTACTCAAAACACGTCAAACCAAAGCTGAGTCATTAGATATGAATTTAAAAAATAAAAAACCTTATATTGTTATTTTTTTATTTATTCCGGGTTGCTGGTTTATAGGACAGGGCCTGTATACTGAGAGCAAAGCCATAGTTGCACAACTACTACTTGAACATGCCTGGAATATTGCCAAAGCCGGTGGCACGCGGAACAAACCCTGGCCCTGGGCCGATACCTGGCCAATTGCTCGATTAACCGTACCCCGGTTAAACATAGATTTAATTGTACTGGCCGGTGACAGTGGCCGAACCCTGGCTTTTGGACCGGGACACAATTTTGCATCGAGCACTCCAGGCAAAAAAGGCAATAGTTTGATCAGCGCGCACCGAGATACACATTTTAAATTTTTACAATACCTACAACCAGGAGACAATATTTTTATAGAAACCGCTCAGTCAGAAAATACACTATATAAAGTAACATCTTCTAAAGTAGTCGATATGGATAATGCCCGTTTTATCGATGACCAATCCAGCGCATACGTACATCTTGTTACCTGCTATCCATTTGACTCAATAATTCCAGGTGGCTCGCAACGACTTATAGTCTCGGCCAGGGCACAATCTGTTATATAAAAGTAGCTTTACTCATTGATTTCAGCCCCCATATCTGTCTCTTTTTTTGAGGACTTATTAGAAAATGCTAATTTTATTAAGCCAATGCCTAAACACAAAGTGACCTTTCAAAAATCACCTTTATTATCATTAAGTTACAATTAATATCGGGTTATTTTCAATTATCTATTTTGGCCTTTTCCCCTTACAATTCCGACAAAAAACAGCTCAATAAACTTGCATTGAGGTAATTATTACGGGTATCATTCGCTTCACTAAATAGAGCCAACAAAGATTGGCCTGTTATCATTTGTAAACTTCATAATTGAAGTTAACACAGTTCAACATCTGGCCAGTGATGGAATCATCAGCGAATTAAGATATGACAAAAGCTGTGTTGTGACAGTATTTGTACGCACTGTGGCATGCACCATGATGCTTTGCATATCACACACACATAATCACGAGGTTTGACCATGATTTTTGAAGATTTTTCTTCCGCACATTTAACCGTATTGCTATCTGTATTTGCTATTGCAATTATTATGGGAGCAGTGGTTAACAAGTCTAACTTCTGCACCATGGGTGCAGTTTCCGATATGGTAAATATAGGTGATAACAGCCGTATGCGCGCCTGGTTCTTTGCCATGGCAGTTGCCATTATCGGTGTCGTTATTTTTGAGATGAGTGGCTTTGCCAGTGTAGACTCGACCTTACCACCTTACCGAGGCAGTAATTTTGCCTGGTTAGAATATATTCTTGGGGGCTTACTATTTGGTATTGGCATGACCCTGGGTAGTGGTTGTGGTAACAAGATGCTGATTCGCATCGGTGGTGGTAATATTAAATCCATTATTCTTTTTGTTGTGGTTTCTATTTGTGCTTTTTTCATGATCAACCCATTTCCTGGCACAGACAGCACACTGTATTCCATACTGTTTTACCCCTGGACTAACCCCGCCTCTATCAGCCTGAGCACACAGCAGGATTTAGGTAGCGTAATCGGCAATACCATTGGTTCTGATGTCGGCACAACACGTGCAATTATCGGCCTCATCCTGGCTGCCCTTCTGCTCTGGTTTATATTTAAGTCAGCTGATTTTCGTAAAAGCTTTGATAATAAGCTCGGCGGCTTCACCGTGGGTGCCGCGGTATTGGCTGTCTGGTTTGCCACATCCAGCATGATAACAATTAATGCCGATGATGAGACATTCAGCTGGACTGAGTACGCTAGTGCGGAATCATGGGATATGCTACAGGATGATTCGAATGCCCGCCCACGTGATGTTGGTGTGCAGTCATTTACCTTTATTAACCCAGTTGGTCAAACTACCCGTTATGCAAGCAAAGGTTTTGATAGCGCCTACCTGACAACAGGTATTGTTGCCGTACTGGGCGTCATTCTGGGTTCATTTATCTGGTCAGTTATTTCAAAGGCTTTTCGAATTGAATGGTTTGTTGACCTGAAAGACTTTCTAACCCATATCATTGGTGGCGTTTTAATGGGCATAGGTGGCGTACTTGCACTGGGCTGCACTATTGGCCAGGGCATTACCGGGGTTTCCACTCTTTCAATCGGCTCAGCCCTGGCACTGGTTTCTATTATTTTTGGTAGCGCACTGACCATGAAGATTCAGTACTACAAAATGATGCATGAAGAAGAAGCAACTTTTGTTAAATCATTAGTCAGCTCACTGGTAGACTTTAAATTATTACCTGCCAGCATGCGCTCTCTTGAAAATTTCTAGAAAACCGGCTTAGTAGTACTCGGGACAGAGCTCTGCTTTTTGAGTTCTGTCCCTGAGCTATTCCCCACAAAATCACTATTAAAATCAAAAGATAAAAGCATTTTATCCGCAAATAAACACAAAGCATGCAAATATTTTGTTTGTGCGCCTGCGGCGCACTGCACCCCATGATAATGATTTTGCTTTCATTTGCGTATATTGACGTATATTGGCGTTCATTTGCGGAAAAATAATCTTTTGCCTTTTAGTGATACACTCTGGAAATGGATGTCTACAACCTTTTCACATTAATAGCCGCAACTTTTACCGGTGCTTCCATGGGTAGTTTTTTACTGCTAACCCTGCTCTATAACAGCTTATTAAAATCACCTGAAAACCTGATCAATAGTTTAACTATTTACCGTCGCCTGTACCGCCTTAATTCGGTACTATGTCTTCTGGCAGGTATATGTGCGGCACTGGTTAAAAATCAAACCGCTGCATTTTTGCTGACGATCCTGACTGTCAGCTACGTTTTTAATCACTCACATATTTTAAAGGGTATATTAAAATCCTGTAATGAAAAATATCAGGTGGTAAATAACCGCGCCTATCAGTCACTAAGTAGCCTCCAAAATCTACTTCATCTTTGTCAGTTTGCTGGTGCAGGATATGCAATTTATTTGTTAGCTATTAATAGTTAAGCCCTAGCACAATGTAAAAACAACACCTGATTTATCCCGGCTCATACCGTACATTTTGCTAACTACCGCTGGTCAGATATTAAATTCAGTTCATTTTTCAGGTAATACTTTAAAACCACTCCAGCCCTTTATAAGTGGCAATATGCGAACTTATCCACAGCTTATGCTATTTTTCTTAACAGGCTTATCCACAGCAGATTGTTGTTGACCCTGAAATATCCACAATATATAGTGGCCTGATTGATTTAAGCAGCACACGAAAGTTTTGTAGGGTGAGTTATCCACAACGAGAATGACGGCAACCTGAGGGAACGCGGATCATCGTAAAGCGTTAACTATCAGGTTTCAAAACACAAGAAAACTAATAACATAAAGCTACGTCTGAAGGAACAATATTCGATATGGCAAAGTCCATTGCTTCAATTAATTCATTGTTGGTCGGGTTAAAAACAGTAAACAACTCCCTGCTAATTAAGCTCCAACAACTCGGCTTTAATACCAATCTGAAACTAGGTGCCGAACAGGAATATACGGTTAAAACCCTGATTAATGCCATTGATACCCTGGCAATCCAGTTTTTAACCATCACTGCAAATCGCAATCAGTTTATACAACGCACCAGCTATAAAGAGCGCATGGAAATTGAGTCATGCCTTAATAGCCTGCTCAGCTGCCTGAAACAAACCAAGCAGGAGCTAATAGAATTTCATCCAGCTGATTTTCACTGCGATCAAAACCATGCACTGTTTTATACTTCTGATAAAAATGAACACCGCAGCTTGAAACTACTGGATGCGGTTCATTTCGTTGATTTAATAAAGCCCTATTGCCGCATGCTGGAAATGATTATTGCTCAGGAACGAATTCATGCCCTGTCGGCAGTATTAGAAACATTACTGAATAAAGAGAATACGGCAATGATCGAAAAAGATAATGAGTTAACCGATGAACAGTCTAGTGCACTTGAGTTATCCCAGTATTTAATCAGGCAGGCTTTATAGGTTTAATTGAGCGATAAACTTTTTCTTTAATTTGTATATTTTAACTGATTTTTACCCCAGATGAATTCAGGCGAAAAAGGGGATAAATCGATTTCTTATTGCAGGCACCGCTAAAACAAGCAGTAAAATGGCCCCGGCCAAACTCAACTCATTGGGCATAAAGCTATGTTGGTGCTGCTGGCTCGTATCTATAAGCAAACTATAATTTGAAATACCCCATTCCAGTAACAGTCCCATTACTAGACTCACTACCGATATTCCAAGTAGATATAGCAACGTTACCCTGTTGCCCAGCTCCTTTTTAACCAGCATTATTCCTGCAATATTTGTAGCCGGGCCCACTAGCAAAAACACTAGCACTGCACCGGGGGAAACGCCCGCGGCCAATAAACCCGCAGCAACCGGTGTTGAAGCCACGGCACAGATATACATCGGAATGCCTACCAACAACATCACCAGCATTGCGCTTATTCCCTGCCCCCACTGAGCTAACCAGCCGTCAGGAATAACAGTCATCATAATTCCGGCAAAAACAATACCAAAGGCTATCCACATGGAGATATCATCCAGTAAATCGGTGCCTGCATAACGTATTGCCTGGCTTAGCTTATTCTGGCCTGGTTTGATTTCATATTCACAACAACTGGCTTTCTCCTCCACATTTGATTCGCAACAGAATGTGGCTTCAACCCCACTACTACAACAGCTGCTAACACCGCCCGGCTCTATTAAATCTTGATCAGACTGACTTTTTACATCATTTACAAATGCCACCATCATGCCGGTCACAATGGCACTGATCAAGGCAGATACTGGCCTGTACACCGCCATCACCGGCCCCATTAAGGCATAAGTAACCGCAACAGAGTCGATACTGGTTTCAGGGGTCGATATCAAAAAAGAAACCGTAGCCTCTTTCGATGCGCCCGCTCGTCGCAAGCCTATCGCTGCAGGTAAAACACTACAGGAACAAAGTGGCACAGGCGCACCAAACAGGGCCGCACGGCCCACGGCAGAAAAGCCCGAACCTCCCAGCCATTTTTGCATGGCATCTGCGGGGACATAGGCTTTCACCAAACCTGCCGCCATTAAGCCCACCAGTAACCAGATAGCCGTATCAAGATATACGGCCCAGATATTTTCTCCAAGCTGTTGAAATAATTCACTCATACTTATCAGTGTAACCTATCCCCCTAAATAAGGTAAAATAGCCGATTACCCCTCTAATTATGGCCACTTTAAGACCCGAACGATATGAAACAGACTGAACTACTCTCACCCGCAGGCACCCTGAAAAACATGCGCTATGCCTTCGCTTATGGCGCAGATGCAGTCTATGCGGGACAACCCCGATATAGCTTACGTGTACGCAACAATGACTTCATGGAGGACAATCTGGCAATTGGCATTAAAGAGGCTCATGACCTGGGTAAAAAGTTTTATCTCACTTCAAACTTAATGCCCCATAACAGTAAAATAAAATCTTACGTTAAAGATATGGCACCGATTATTGAAATGGGCCCAGATGCATTAATTATGGCTGACCCGGGCTTAATTATGATGGTGAGAGAACACTGGCCTGAAATGCCCGTACATTTATCGGTACAGGCAAATACGGTTAATTATGCCGCGGTTAAGTTCTGGAAATCTGTTGGTATAGAGCGGATTATTTTATCCCGTGAGTTATCCCTGGATGAAATTAAGGAAATCAGGCAGGAGTGTCCGGATATGGAACTGGAAGTTTTTGTGCATGGCGCACTATGCATCGCCTATTCTGGACGTTGCTTGCTCTCAGGTTATTTTAACCACCGAGACCCTAATCAGGGAACCTGCACAAACGCCTGCCGCTGGGATTACAAATCGACACCCGCGGAAGAAAATGCAGAAGGGATTTACAAGCCTAGAGCTAAATCAGAATATGCAACTAACTCAGATTGTGAGCACAAAACTAAAGAAATGGGCGAACAAACTATTAAGTTTTCTGATATGGGGGATGCTCGTAACCCACAGGCCGATGACGTCATGTTTTTAGAAGAAGCCAATCGACCGGGTGAGCTGATGCCGGTAGAAGAAGATGAACACGGCACCTACATAATGAACTCAAAAGATTTACGTGCTGTGGAACATGTTAAGCAACTGGTCGATATCGGAATTGATAGTTTAAAAATTGAAGGCCGCACTAAATCACACTATTACGTAGCACGCACCGCACAAAGCTATAAAGAAGCTATTTTAGATGCATCACAGGGTAAAGAATTTAATCCAGAATTATTAGGCGTGCTGGAAAACCTCGCTAACCGAGGATACACCGATGGCTTTTATCAACGCCATCACACCCACGAATATCAAAATTATATGCAGGGAAATTCCATTAACCGCCAGCAGCAATTTGTCGGTGAAGTGGTTGCTTACAACAAAGAAACTGGCATGGCTGATATAGATGTAAAAAACAAAATGACAGTTGGAGACAAACTGGAACTAATTAAACCCTCCGGTAATGAAGATATTATTCTGGGCAGCATGGAAGACATGCAGGGCAATCCAATGGAAGAAGCCAAGGGTGGTGGCTATAAAATACGAATTCAGCTAGATGCGGATATGGCAGAGCGTGGTTTAATTGCGCGATATATTGACACCCCTATCTATACTTAATTTATGACTTCAGCCAAGGCAAAAAAGACCTTACAACAACATGCCGATCCAGTAAGAGCTAAACACTCACTGCGTTTTTTTAAAACTGCAAAAGGTGAATATGGTGAAGGCGACAAGTTTATAGGCGTCACCATGCCAATGCTACGCAAACTGGCAAAGGATTTTATCCAGCTTGAACTCAGGCAAATTGAAAAATTATTGCACTCAAAAATTCATGAAGAACGCATGCTAGCTCTGCTCATTTTAATGCTTCAGTTTAATGCCGCAAAAAAACAGGAAAATAATCAGCAGCAAATAATTATATATAATTATTATCTCTCACAGGTAGATTACATAAATAACTGGGATCTTGTTGATGTCACCTGCCGTGATATTGTTGGTGGCTTTCTTTTAGACAAGCCCAAAAAACATAAAGACATGCTCATCAAATTATCAAAATCTACTGATCTATGGGAGAAGCGCATTGCCATCGTTAGCACATGGCAATTTATTCGTGAACAACAATTTGACTATACATTACGTATAAGCAAAATTCTGTTACTGGATGAGCATGATTTAATTCATAAAGCGGTTGGCTGGATGTTAAGAGAGGTTGGAAAGAGAGACCTGCACGCCCTTATGCCGTTTTTACAGCAATATTACAAAAAAATGCCACGCACTATGCTGCGTTATGCCATAGAAAAACTGGATGAAAAGTTAAGACAGGATTTTTTGAAAGGGCGCATATAATTAACAACAAAATTTGTTAGTTGTTTATCAACGCTTCACTGCATAGTATGCCCCTTGTTGATTATACGCAAAAGATATGGTGTTTCATTGAATGCTTTTTCAACTTCAATTTTAGGTGCGTTCACATTTAATTTAAAAGTGAATTGTAAATTTGGAGATGAAAATCGACCCGTTTTAAACATCTGCTCCATTACCTGCATAAATACCGGTAAATTTGATAACTCATCTATTGGCTTGCCATTAACAGCACAGTCAGGACACCAGTTTAGAACACTCCAAACATTAATCACATCAACGGGCGCACTTCGCTGACGTTCATATAAAGATGCATACTCCATCAAAGGCATGTTATCTGTAATCGAAACTATTTTATTATCATCAAGTTTTGATAACTCTCTTTGACTTGATAAAAAACTACCTAAAAACTCAGTTAATGTCCCCATATTAATTTTATCTAAATCCTTTTTAACCTGAGGGTTTTCATCCATTGCATGTTTTAACTGGGCAGGGTTTATTGTGTTAGCCATACCTTTTCTACCTAACAATATAAAATCAGCATTACTACCCGCAAGCATAACTGCATCTGGAAACACACTTGTAAAGGCCTTAATCATAGAAAAAGTGAGTTTTTTAGAGGTCTGAGTATAGGGCAACCACTGAGTCACAAAACCACCCTGCTTTAAACGATTAAAGGCCAAATGATAAAACTCTTCAGAATACAAAGCCGAAACACCAGCAAAAACAATAGGCGGCGGCTCTAAAGTAATCAAATCATAACGCTCATCGTTATGCATACGTAAATGTTGACGACCATCATTTACATACACATTAACACGCTCATCATTTATAGCATTGTAATTAGTATCTGAAAAAAAACCTGCGTGGCTTAACACATTTTCAGACAAATCAACTATATCAATATTTTTCAGACTTTTATGTAATGTAGTTGCATGTAATGTATTGCCCACGCCAAAACAAATAACAAGCACATCAGTCGGATTTTCTATTTGCAACAATGGGACATGCACAAAAGCACGCATATAACGTTGAGCGCCAAAAGAAGTGCTCGACATGCTGTGCCCATTTGTAAACAATACTTTTCCTTTGTGCCTGTCTCGGTTATCAACCACAACAATTGTTTCAAGAATCCCTTCCTGACTAGCCAAAGTACGCTGTTGTATATTATTTCCTGAATAGAAACTTTTAAATATCACATTATTGTCAGGCTGCTTGTACCAGATAATGACAAAAACAAGTGGCACAATGGTCGCTGTCGTTATAAGCGCAGATTGCCACCTAAGCAATTTAATAGAATCTGTTCGAGTTAAAAAGATCAGGGGAATAATAGCTGATAATGAAATTATCATTAATACCAACACACTCGTTACAGAGCCTGACATAGGTAATAAATAAAAAGCTGTAACAACTGAACCCGCAACCGCCCCCATAGTATTAGAAAAGTACATGATTCCCGAACGTCTACCTACCTGACTTTCAATACGTTGAACATTTGCATTTGCTAATGGATACGCAAACCCCATCATAATTGATGGCAAGCCTATGGATACAACCGTGGCCAATGTCAGCAGTGAGTATTTAATTGAAGCATTACTTAGAACCTTTGCCTGGCCTACATCTTCTCCAACAAACCACTGACTCATGTCTCGCACCAGGTCTGCGTCAATAATAAGCATGCCACTTACTGCGGATACAACAAACAGTGACAGACTAAGAATATACAAAATATTCGCGTGGCCTACTTTACGATGCAAATATGCCCCGCCAACAGAACCTAACCACATACCAATTAGAATAATCATCAAAAGAATTGAAAAAATTGCGCGGTACTGACCGAAGATACTTGATAGAACACGAAACCAGACAATTTCCATACCCATCGCTGCAAAACCTGATAAAAAAATAGTAAGCGCAGTGAACAACACTAAACGATGAGCTTTATAATTTAGTGTAAGTACCGGCAACTTTAAATCGGTTGTTATTGAAGATGAAGGCACTGAAACTGATAACACACTTTTAATATTTTCAGATTTCAGATAATTAAGTATTGCAATAGCAATTATAAAATTAATTGAAACCGCAACTATTTGAGTAGCATGTAAACCTAGATTTGGGACTAAAAGAAAATCAACGGTAAAAGCACCAAATGCTGCACCTAGTGTATTGATACCATATAAGGTACCCACTCTCCAACAAGACTTATCAAGTTGATCGCCAATAACATAACGAATAAGTAGCGTCAACGTCCCACCCATTAAAATGGTAGATGGAGCCAAAATTATAATTGCTAAAATATAACGGTATGCTAACGAGCTTGCCGTGAGAACATTCCAGTTTTGCTCATTTAACTGATAACTTGATATGGATGCTGACAAGCCCTCCAGCAAAGGCAACGTTAATGCAATTAAAATTCCAAAAATTGCAATACCAAGCTCAAAAACAGCATACGCTTTTAAGGGCCGATAAGGACTTACCTGATGAGCACCATCAGCCCACCGCCCTACCAGGTAACTCCCAACACCTAAACCCGTCATAAAAACGGCTATAACAATTGAAGCCGAATAAACCGAGTTACCAAAAATATTTCCAAATTCCCTGACCCAGACAACCTGATAAATTAATGCACTAATACCGGAAAAGAAAAAACATAAATAAATAAGAAAATACTTCATCATATATTTAATATCTAAATTTAAAACAGGTAACATTCAAAATATTATTCGTTTCTTAAAATAAAGAACGATATTATCTAAATATAATTCTATAACTTTAGAAACAAGAAATTTAATTCTGAAATATTATTCAAATTGAAGCATAGTCTAACGTTTGATAAAGAGCCACCCACAAACCTGACTTATTCTACTTACACTACTACTCCCTTAATAATATTGATAACACTTTATGTTAAATTACAGGGCCAGTAGTGGTTTATTTATATTTAATAAAATGACTAATCCAGTACGTGTGAAACCAGACCATCTGCCAATTTAGGTTCAAACCACGTTGACTTGGGCGGCATTACCTCATTGGCATCTGCAACTAACATCAGGTCTTCCATACTCGTTGCGTACATAGAAAATGCCGCTGCCATTTCACCGCTATCAACTCGTTTTTCTAAACCTTCCAGGCCCCGAATACCACCAACAAAATCAATTCTTGGGTCTGTGCGAGGGTCGGTAATATTCAGGATTGGGCCAAGCAGGTTATTCGCTAACAAGCTCACATCCAGTCTTGCAACCGGATCATCTGATACTAGTTCAGGATTAATATTCAGCCTGTACCACTCACCATCTAAATACATACCAAACTCATTTGGTTTTGCTGGCTTAACCGGTGCTAGCTCTTTCATGCAGCTAAAGTTTTCTTCTATTTTTCCAATAAAATCCGCTTTAGATAAACCATTCAGATCAGTTACCACTCGATTATAATCAAAAATTTTCATTTGCTTGTGTGGAAAAATAACCGACAGAAAATAATGATTCATATCTACATCAGAACCCCCCATGTTTTTTGCCACACGGGATGCGGATGCGGAACGGTGATGACCATCCGCAATATAAATAGCTTCCATTGCATCGAAACCAGCTGACAATTTTTCACTTACCGACTGATCTTCCACTACCCAGAAAGTATGACCTATACCATCATCAGCTACCAGATCATAAAGCGGAACACCTTCGGTCACCTGGTTTAATAGTCCATCTATCTCATCATCGGATTTATATGCCAACAATACCGGACCGGTTTGGGCATTTAATGCTTCGATTTGTGCAACCCGATCATTTTCTTTTGCAGGGCGGGTAAACTCATGTTTTCGAATTCGGTTAGTGTCGTAATGCTTAACAGAAGCCGCTGCCACCAGACCTGTCTGCACGATATCCCCCATTTTAAGTCGATAGACATAGTATTTAGGCTGATCTTCTCGAATTAAAATCCTATCATCTATCAGTTTCTGCAAATTTTCCGCCGCTTTCGCATAAACCGCTGGGTCATATGGATCAATGTCTTCTGGCAGATCAATTTCCGCTTTGGAAATATGCAGAAAACTCATCGGCTTACCCGCTGCACGCTCACGCGCCTCGGCACTGTTTAATACATCATATGGGGGTGCAGCTACATCTTCCACATGTTCTGGAACTGGACGTAAACCGGCAAAAGGGCGAATTAAAGGCATATCATTCTCATTTAGTCGAGTTATAAACTGGCGGCTATTATACAGATTTTGATGAATTTTATTTGCTCCAAATACCTGCTTATACCCTGTTGCAGTAATTCACATATGCCTGCTTTGCCTGGGGATGGATCACTGTTTTTTAGCGCTCTGCTCCTGAGCTACCCCCTGACTGAGGCCACCAATAGCTGAGCGGAATCACTAATCGCACCGCCTAACTACAAACTACAACTACAACAAAAACTACAAAAACACCCATCCAGAGATACCAGAAGAAAAAAGCGTACCTCATAAGATGTTAAAAAGTAATCTAATGACCTATAAACAATCTTGTTTTGATTAATCTCTATCAATCACAGGTTTATGGAAATGTTATATGCTTTGCTTGTAAGGGGAATAATAAATTGCATCTTAAGAGTAACTATAATGAATACTGAGCTTATTATTGATGATAGAGAGAATCCTTCACACGCAATTCGCACTAAAAGCTGCCGTAGATTAAATAAGATTCTCTTTCATTTACTCAAACAGCCATTTAAAGATAGTGATGGTAACCTGGTGGATATGGATCGCCGCTCTGGCCATAGCCGCAGAAGCTTTAACCATAAGTCTTTACAAATTAATTAAGTCCAGAGAACATTATTTTCTAATATTAGAGAATATTGCTCTCGTAATCGACAGGTCGAAGGCTCGATTCTTTCCATACGCACAATTCACTCCCCTTTCTGGCACCAGCTCAGGAACTACAGAGCTACACAGACACCCATCCGAAGATACCAGAAGAAAAAGGCATAACGCATTGATATTAAAAAACAATATAAAGATTATTAATACGGGTATTAAGATGGAGGGAGAGAGGTATTAAGGTGGGTGTCCGGTTATAGCTTAAGGTGGGTGTCCGGTTATACCTCACCTATGTAATTTACTTTTCCCCGTGAGATACCTACCATAACAGTGTGACTAGCCAGCGCGTGAATAAAACGGTTAACTTCCGCCGTTAAGAATAGTCTATAACTAACACAAACTATTAGTAGCAAGCCGAATACAAATACATACTGATTAAAATTTAGATTTTATGTTATTTTGTATTTATATTTTAACTATCAACTATCCAACTATGAAAAATTTCCTGCTACAAATTACAAATGCACCTGAAGATAACAGCTTTGAAAACACCATGTCTGTTGTTGATCAAAATTATGACTTCACACCCTGTGAATTTACGAACGGTGATCTGCTCAATGCTGAAAACCAGAACAACGGCTCCTGTAAAATTTTTGCCTTTGCCCACTTACATGAATTAACAGAACAGCAGACCCTTCACTGCTTTGGTGATTATTACCGGATAGATGTACTTAAAAATCCCGAAGACACCAATCACCAGAATATTCGTAATTTTATTAAATCGGGATGGGAGGGTATTTCATTTAACGCCTCACCTTTAACTGAAAAATAATTCATACTCAAAAACATTAATTAGTTGCACATACAACTAATTAATGTTTCAATAACCCCATGTTTGAGAAATGCATCTACTTCAACACCAATGCCCTGGCTCGCCAGGTTAACAAAATTTGGGATGACGCCTTTAAACCCCTGGGCCTGTCACCCGCTCACGCCTATGTGCTTCGTGTTGTTTTAGATCAGCCAGGTATATCAATGAAGCAGATTGCAAGTGAACTGGAATTAGCCCCATCCACCATCACCCGCTTCGTTGACAGTCTTATAAACAAGGACTTTTTGATGCGCGTTTCTGATAATGAGGATAAAAGAGAAACAAAAATTTTTCCTACTCAAAGCGCTAAAAAAATTCACAATAAGCTGGAACAAACCGGCCAACAACTTTATGCCAACATGAATCAAATAATCGGTAAAAAAGCATTTGCAGAACTCATAACTGATATGCGCGGAGCCCACCAGAAACTTTAAACCACCTAGACTTGTTAAACGCAGAGACATATTATTTGTATGTACACGCAAATATATGAGGAGAAGATAGAATGAACCTTTCAACTGAAATAACCTGGCTATGCCTGGTGACCCTTTTCACCTCTATAATGTGGGCACCCTACATTATTAATCGCATAACCGAAATGGGAATCTGGTCCGCACTATACAACCCACAACCCGACATTCGACCAAAGGCACAATGGGCTGAGCGTATGATGCGCGCCCATGAAAATGCGATTGAAAACCTGGTAATCTTTGCACCTTTGGTCATTCTCATAGAAATGACCCAGTCACATTCGGAAATAAGTGCATTTGCAGCTGTACTTTATTTCTATGCTCGGCTTATTCATTTCACTGTTTTCACCTTTGCTATTCCGCTGCTTAGAGTGCCGGCATTTCTAGCCGGTTTTGCCGCACAATTAATGCTTGGTCTAAGCCTTCTAAACATAATATAGGTTACTACAATGATTAAGTTACATGGCCGTGAAGTTTCAGGAAATACCTACAAGGCAAAACTATTAATGCACTTGCTAGATATTGAATATCAATTTATTCCTCTGGATGTGAGCCAGCAACAACAAAAAAGTGACGCCTTCCTGAAACTGAACCCACGGGGTGAGTTTCCCGTACTCGAAGATGACTCACTAGTTATCTGGGATTCACAAGCAATACTGATCTATCTAGCTCGCAAATATGCTACGCAGGAAAAAGATAGACATTGGTACCCGGACAATGCTGCCCAAATGGCCCACATAACACAATGGTTAACCGTAGCTAACGATGAAATTTTTCATAGTTTGGGTAAGGCAAGATCGATGCTGAAATTCGGTCATGAGGGGAATCTGGATTTATACCAGAAACGGGGAAAAGCCACACTACGCTGGATAGAGCAACATCTAAGCAATAAACTCTGGTTAAGCACTAACAGTCCCAGCATAGCTGATATCGCCTGTTACCCCTATATTGCACTTTGTGAAGAAGGCGATATTTCTCTTAAAGGCTACCCTGCGATTCATCACTGGTTTAAAAGAATACAGGAATTAGATGGCTATATATCAATGCCGGGACTGGCCCTGAGATATCCCACAAAATAACTATTAAAATCAAAAGATAAGAGCATTTTTCCGCAAATAAACGCAAAACATGCAAATATTTTGTTTGTGCGCCTGCGGTGCACTGCATCCTGTGATTTTGCTTTTATTTGCGTATATTGGCGTATATTGGCGTATATTGGCGTTCATTTGCGAAAAAATAATCTTTTAGCTTTTTAATGTTTTCGTGGGGATAGCTCAGGGGCTTACCGCACCCAATCAAACATAGAATTTTTTTCAAGAGGGGGGAATAATACACTTCATTCAGGGCCGCCAGACGCAGGGATGCGCAGGCTAATTATATTGATATGTCTCTACAGCACCTTAGTTTTATAGATTAAATAACAAATAATCGCTAAAATTAAGCCCACAAAACGGGGCTTATAAGGAATTATAATGAGATTAATTAACACCATTTTAATATCAATCACTTTTATCATTTTAAACGCTTGTTCAACTTTATCGGTTAATTATGATTTCAACCAGCAAACAGACTTCACAAAATACAACAAGTTTGACTGGTTACCCTTTCCAAAAGATATGAAAGTTGATGAATTAAATCGTGCCAGATTTGTTACCGCTGTTGAAGACAACCTTAAATCTAAAGGATTCAATCAGAACACCTCTGGGACAGATTTTGTAATCGCCACACACTTTGGCAAACAAACCAAAGTAGATATCACTAACTGGGGTTACTCATATTCTCCCAGCACTTATTACGGTGGATATGGTTACCGACATCCCGCCAATTATGGGTATGCGGGTTCTTACGCAAACACAGGAGGCGTGAGTGTATACGAGTATGAACAGGGTACTTTAATTCTGGACTTTGTTGACGCTAAAACCAAAAAACTAATCTGGCGAGCCACTGCCAAAGCGATTATTAGCCCCGCATCAACACCTGAAAAACAAACTGCAAAAATAAAAAATGCGGTAGAGGAAATTTTAGAAAACTTTCCACCAAAAAATTAATTCGTTACCTTATAACTGACATACAAAAACGAAATGCATAGCAACTGAAAAAAACCTGGGAGGGGTAATTCCCAGGATAATTCTCAGAGGGCAACCTTAAGAATAAAGTTGCCCTAAAACGCATGGCGTGTCCCAAAACTAACCCGGTAATCTTCATCGGTAAAGCCATATCCAATATCTGCCCGTAAATCAATATTTACCAACGCTCTTATTTTCCACCTTAACCCAAATCCTGCACCAACATTCAATTCATCATGAATAATATCACCCAGTTCATCATAGGTATTACCGATATCAATAAAAGCTACATATCGAATAACCGGGTGCTCGGCCTCAGGAAACATAAATTCAAAATTAGTTAAGAACATCGTATTGCCATTAAACCGATCATTATTATAGCCACGCAAATCTCTACTACTTCCCAGGCTAAAAGCATCATCACCTAAAACATCATCATTTGAGTGACCAAGCTGCATTTGTACATTTAGATTTGATAATGGATAGCTATCAAAACGGTAGTAACTTTTATAGTAAAAAAGGTGCCTGGTAAACTCAGCATCACTACCCAAATCAGCATATGACCAATCCAGCTTATAACCATATGCTTTGCCACCACGATTAAATTCAAAGTTTTGTATATCTCGGTAACCGGCATCAACGCCTAAGATAATTGCATCTGTCTTTTCTGAATTACTACTATCAACCAGGTCTTCATTAAATCTTTTCTTCAATAAAACACCGCCTCCCGCAAACCAGCCCCGATTACGACCTCGCTTATTTAACCACTTTGAAACCTTTAGCTGAAAACTATCATCCTGCCGATCTATAACACCATCAGTTTCATCAACATCATTATTTACCTGTAATTTAATTTCAATATTATAAGTTGTACCATTAAAATTCGGATAAAAATACCTGAATAAAAACCTGTTTTCATCTACACCACGGGTAGACCCACGATCTTCTGCCAATAAACGTGACTCATGATTTAAACCAAATATATTATCCCATTTAAGCTGCATGCCATAATAAAATACATCATCTTCAACTTTAAACTTTGGAAGAACTAATAAATAATATTTTTCTTTTACTATGAAAACAACATTAACCTGAGACTCATTACTGCTTCCAAAATAATCTTCATTATCCTCTAATTCATTCGCATTGGCTTTTTCGATACAATAATGTACCGACCTGAACAAACCAAGGTCCATTATCGCCTGTCTTGATTTCTCAATTATCGCCTCATTAGCCTCATCTCCTGCACTTATATAAATCTCTCTATTAAGCAAAGAAGCTTGAGTAACTTCGTTCCCCTGGTATTTGATTTTATTTATGACCGATACCGCTTCTACAGTAAAACTGCATAACAACAATATCAGCCATAAAAATGTCTTCGCTTTCTCCATAACTTCTTTGTCAGTATATCTTCGCCCTGATGTAATGCTAATCCGGTAAGCACAAACGCGGTACCCACATAAATACTCAGACTAATGATTTCATCATTTACAACATGGCCTATCCATAGCGCAGATACCGGTGTAATCAATGTAATTAACGCCACACTGGACGCCGGTAAGTGTTTTAGCAGGAAATAGTAACTGACAAAACCAATAACAGAACCCACTACACCTAAATAAATAATAGACCATATCGCCTTTAACGGAATTTCTTCTGGCAATGGCGGTGCAAATACCAGATATACGGTTAAAAAAAACGGCATAGAAAACAGCAACCCACCCGCAACCAGCGACAGTGCGGGAACGTCTGTTTTAATACTTTTTACCCATACAGCACTTGCTGAATGAAACACAACTGCTAATAGTACCGCCAGAATACCATATATATAATCATCGCCAGTTGAGATACCTTTAGAAAAGATAATAAACAAACCAGTTAATCCACCTAAAGAACCAATTATTTTCAGCAGATTAAAACTTTGCTCATGTATAAAACGCCATGCAAAATACCCGGTTACAATTGGTGACAAACCAAATATGACCGATATCAAACCTGATGATATATATTGCGCTCCCCAGTAAACCGGCATCATACCTCCAAAAATGGCAATAGCAGATGCAAAATATACTTTACATGCGGTTTTATCCATTGCTAACTTTTTATATTTTATCAACACAAGCAAACCTGCCAGTAACGCGCCAATACTCATTCGTACAACAATTCCAAATAAATAACTAACACCCTCCCCACTCCACTTAATAGCAATAGGCGTTGTTGACCATATAATAATCACTGTAACTAAGGCAGCAGCAATAACGAACTTATGATATGTCGATTGATTGGCATTTGTTATTTGCATTATTCCCTCCCTAAAACGAAAAAAGCCACAGACTTTTTTCGTCTGTGGCTTTTAAAATTTTCTTTAGATTACATTTATAATTATAAAATAAGCACACAGACAGAAGATTCGCACCACGCTTTATACGGGCGAATGGCTACTGCTTTAATATGTCGCTTACTTATTATCATGTTGCAAGATTGAGTTAATTTTTTCAAGCTGTCAAGCAATTATTTACATATAAACCACTTAAAACAATTGTTTTATGAAGATAATGTAGATGTAACCCAGCAACTGACGAGTGAGCTTTACTGCATAAGCCCCTGCACACCTCAACATAGAACAACTAATTAGTCATTTAATTAGCTTTCACCTGTTTTACCCCCCTGATGAGTAATGTTATTATGCTTAACCTTAATTAAAAGTGGCTCAGGCTATGGTTAAGCTAAAAAATACTGAATTAATTCAGTCAGTCATTCGTCTCTGCATTGGCACGCTTTCCTACTTATATATTTCTTCGGGTATAGACAGTGGCTACTTTATTGCCGAACACAAAACATTAAATTATTTCACCTTAGGCTTTTTCTGTTTTAGCTTCGTTAATGTATTAAGTATTTTATGGGTTCCAGTCTATATGCCCCGCCGCTATTTAGCTCTTGCCTTTGACATTGGTAGCGCCACTTTTTCTTCATTTTTAACGGGTGGCATTAATAGTGTTTACGTACTGGTATATTTATGGATTTATATTGGATACGGCACACGCTACGGATTAAAATTTTTATGTGCCGCCGTTGTACTAACTTTCATCGGGTACAATATTCTTTTATTAACTGAAGATGCCTGGCATTTACTAACACTTGAAGCCATTGCATTTTTACTCCTGATTATAGCCCTGCCAGCCTATTTATACTCAATGCAAAAACGTCTCATGAAAATTGCTGAAAAAGCCGATTTAAACAGCATTGCAAAATCGGAGTTTTTATCAACAATGACGCATCAAATTCGCACACCCATTGGTGGCATTGTTGGGATGATTGACCTGATTAATAAAACTGATCTTGATGTACAACAAAAACAATATTTACAGTCCCTGAGTCAATCAAGCCATTCACTACAGGAAATAATTGAAGATATTATTGATTTTTCTCGCATTGAAAGTGGCGACATCCCTATAAGTCAGAACAGTTCTAACCCGCAAATATTAATTGATAGCCTGGTTCATAGCCTGGCCCCCCTGGGCTATGAAAGAGAACTCGAACTGACCTGTTATATTGAACAGTCTTTTCCCAATGATGTTTATATAGATGCTCAAAGATTTAGGCAATTATTATCTAATTTAATTCGTTACGCGATTAAACACAGCACGTCTAAAGGTATATATATCCACGCATATGCTGGTAAACCAGGCTCCAGCAATCAACTTAATGTCAATATAGAAATTAAATTTCAACAAAATACAGACCAGGAACACCTGCAATCAAATAAAATTCCAGATACAAATGACGCTTTACCATTGCGTATCGGATACCAGCTAACACGTTTAATGAATGGTATATTTGAAATCCAATATAATAATAAGCGAGATATTAATTTTAATTTACACTTTAACTGGAAAACACTTGGTCACAACGCTAACAAAGAGGAATATGAAGACAACCCTATACAGCCAATTAAACGTGCACTTATTTTTGATGCTGACGAAATCCATCTTAAAGTAATTAAAAACTATTGCCTGCAATTAGGCATGGAAGTATATGCAACTTCAGGTCATGATAATTTAATAGCACATATAATCTGGAGTCAGGAGAAAAAACTGCCTTTTGATATTATCATTTTGGGTGAAGATCGAATACATCAATACTGTCATGAGCTTGTTTCACGTATTCGTAGAGAGACCCGATGTGATACACCCATTTTGTATGCTACCTATATGCACAGCATTGAACAAATTGAATCTGATAACCTGGGCGATATTCAGGCAACTATTATAAAACCCATATCCCTGAATGTTCTAAGCAGCACCATTGCAGAACTACTCAACCCTGATGCCACGAACCTCAAATCCACACCCAACAAACAGTCCCCTTTAAATATACTGGTTGCAGAAGATAATGAAATAAATGCCAGTGTAGTATACAGCCATTTAACTGATCTCGGACACAATGTAGATATTGCTACCGACGGCACCACAGCTCTCTATGCTATGCACAAACACCATTACAATCTGGTATTAATGGACATCAATATGCCAAATATGAACGGCATAGAAGCCACACGACAATGGCGTCGCCTGGAAAATAGCCACAACCATCTACCCATCATCGCGCTAACGGCAAAAGCCACATCAGAAGACCGGAAGCGCTGTCTGAGTGCGGGTATGGATGACTTTCTAAGTAAACCCGTCAATCAGGCACAGTTGAAAGATGCCCTGGGCAAACACACAATACAGAGCAAGCCAGGTAATAAACCAATTCCCCCTGAAAAATCAGTACATTAATAATGTTGATTGTATGACAGAATTCGTTTTTCTAGAATGCTTGTAAACTATCTGGCATCATATAGCCCTTAAACTTGGAAAAATCAGTTGGCCGCACATTTATAGCGCAGTCTCTAAATGCACTTTCAACTGATCTTTCGACATTAAACCACCCTCTAGCAGAATAGTCAGGATTACCTTATATGAGCATTTCTTCATTTTTACCCCCCGTACGCACATTAATGGGCCCGGGTCCCTCGGATGTACACCCACGCATCTTAAGTGCCATGGCACGCCCCACAATTGGGCACCTTGACCCACTATTTGTCAGCATGATGGATGAAGTTAAAAGTCTGCTCCAGTATGCCTTTCAAACAAAAAACGAGCTGACTATTCCGGTCTCTGCCCCTGGCTCCGCTGGCATGGAAGCCTGTTTTGTTAATCTGGTTGAAGCCGGTGATAAAGTTATTGTTTGCCAGAACGGCGTTTTTGGCGGCCGCATGAAAGAAAACGTGGAGCGTCTTGGCGCAATTGCCATTATGGTTGAAGACGAATGGGGTAAGGCAATTGACTGCAACAAGGTTGAAGATGCGTTAAAAGCTAACCCTGATGCAAAAATACTGGCTTTTGTACATGCCGAAACATCTACCGGCGCACAATCAGATGCCAAGACCTTGTGCGAGCTGGCTAAAAAATATGACTGTTTAAGCATCGTTGATGCGGTAACCTCTCTAGGCGGTACGGAACTCCGTGTTGATGACTGGGGTATAGACGCTATTTACTCCGGCACACAAAAATGTCTCTCATGTACACCGGGCATCTCACCAGTGAGTTTTAGCCAGAAAGCCACCGAAGTCATTAAATCTCGCAAAACAAAAGTAACCAGCTGGTTTCTCGATATGAATTTAGTGATGGGCTACTGGGGCCCCAATGCTAAACGCGCCTATCACCATACCGCACCGGTTAATGCACTTTATTCATTTCATGAGTCTCTAGTGATGTTGCAGGACGAAGGCCTGGAAAATGCGTGGCAACGCCATGCAAAAAATCACCTTGCACTACGTGCTGGCCTTGAAGCAATGGGCTTAAGTTTTATTGTTAATGAGGCTGATCGCTTACCACAACTGAACTCTGTAACCATCCCTGATGGCGTTGATGATGCGGCGGTTCGTAGCCAGCTACTCAATGAATTTAATCTAGAAATTGGTGCCGGCTTAGGCGCACTTGCGGGCAAAGTATGGCGTATCGGTTTAATGGGCCATAGCAGCCGTGCGGAAAATATTATGCTTTGCTTAAGCGCTCTAGAGGCGGTGTTAGGTGATGCGGTTAAACAGGGTGTCGCTGTGGCGGCAGCTCAGAAGGTACTGACTTCGTAGATAAGCCCTAAAGTAGAATCTACACCCTGTTATGGCACATCTCCATCAGGGACAGTCCGCTGATTTTTAGCGCCCTGTCCCATGTGGTAATTCCGATCAGATTGGCAGTGCGATGAACTAGTCCGCACAGCTCTTGATGGCATCAGTCAGGGGACGGAGCGCCAAAAAGCGGCGGTCCATCCCCGATGGAGAAGTTCCTTAACAGGGTTTGGGTCAATAAACTGTTAAGACCCCCTTACTGTTTACTAACAGCCATTATCACTATCTAGTATACTTTCAACCATGAAAACCTATCTCGTAGGCGGCGCGGTTCGCGATCAACTTTTAAACTACCCGGTAAAAGAAAAAGACTGGGTTGTAGTAGGTGCCACTGTTGAAAAAATGCTACAACTTGGTTATCAGCAAGTCGGCAAAGACTTTCCTGTTTTCCTGCATCCAGAAACAAAAGAGGAACATGCTCTGGCACGCACCGAACGAAACACCGCACCGGGCTACAAAGGTTTTGAAATTCATGCCTCGCCCAATGTTACTTTAGAAGAAGATTTAATTCGTCGCGACTTAACCATCAATGCCATTGCACAGGATGAAGACGGTAATATCACCGACCCCTATAATGGCCTGGCTGATTTAAAACTCAAATTGCTCCGCCATGTCTCCCCCGCATTTAATGAAGATCCTGTGCGCATTTTAAGAGTCGCACGCTTCGCTGCCCGGTATGCTCATTTAGGTTTTAAAGTTGCCGATGAAACACTCCAGTTGATGAAAGAAATGGTTCTCAATGGAGATGTTAATGCGCTGGTTGCCGAGCGAGTATGGCAGGAATTTCATAAGGCACTCTGTGAACGTAATCCTCAGGTTTTTATTGAAACTTTAAGAGCATGTAATGCTTTAAAAATTATACTCCCGGAAATTGATAGTTTATTTGGCGTGCCCCAACCAGAAGAACATCACCCTGAAATAGACACTGGCATTCACACTTTAATGGTTCTACAACAGGCAACACGTTTAACAACTGAACCATCAACTCGTTTTGCTGCACTATGCCATGATTTAGGTAAAGCTTTAAGCCCTAAAAAAAACTGGCCCAGCCATCACGGACACGAAAAAAATGGTATTAAACCGATTACTCAACTTTGCAAGCGTTTACGCATTCCAAATAATTTCAGAGAACTGGCCTGTATCACGGCAGAATTTCATTTACATGTCCATCGTGCCTTTGAAATAAAAAAAACAACTTTATTAAAAACCATTGAAAAACTTGACTGCATAAGAAAACCAGAGAGATATGAGCAATTTTTAATTGCCTGCACCGCAGATATCAGGGGGCGCACAGGTTATGAAAATCACCCATATCCACAGGCAGATTACTTTCGTGAAGCATTAAAGGTCATTAAATCAGTGGATATTCAACCTCTAAAAGACGCGGGATTAGAGGGAAAGGAAATGGCAAAAGCTATACACAGGGCACGTCAGTCAGCTTTAAACAAAAATCTACACACACCCGAAAACATCTAACCACATCACATTTCCAATATAATATTTATTAAACCTATTTTTCTGTAATGCCCCCTTTACCTGACACCACATAGTTACAACACTATTAAAGCATTTTCTAATAGGTTTCTACCCCATCCTTAATAAGGATTTTCCCTATATGGTTATCTGCCCATCAGTTTTAATCTTTGCCGTGCAAAACTCTGTTGTGATGCTTTCATGCACCACTTAAATGTTTGACGGATTAGGAATAGAACAATGAAAATTAAAAAAGATAAAGCAAAAAGCGATGTTAAAGAGTCTGGGTTTGCATGCAAAACCCTTTTATCCGTAGCACTCACATTAGGGGCTGTCAGTTCGCAGGCAATTGCGAGTGATCTAGTTACACTAATTGAAATGGGCGACCTGCATGGCACACTGATGCCACACTCGGCGGTTTTGAAAAATCCGGATGGCACTGAACGCGAAGTCGCTAGCTCGGGTGGTCTGGCACGTTTAAAAACAGTCGTTGATGATATTCGTGCCGACAATGCTGAAGCCGTATTATTATCGGCGGGTGATTTAACCCACGGTAGTGCAGAAGCTATGTTTACCGTAGGTGATGCAATGATGATCCCCATGAATGCCTTTGGTATCGATGTGTATACACCGGGTAACTGGGACTTTGGTTATGGCGCTGCGGTATTCCGCAATCGCTTCACCACATATGGCCCTAAACCGACGATACCAGGTAACCAGCGCGCTATGACTGGTCATATCAGCTGTGATGATGTACCCGTTATCGCTGGCCTGACCGATGCAGCCAGTGGATATAGCTGTAATGAAAATATCGCCACGGCTCCAATACCAACACCTGAGGGTAAAGGCGTTATACAGGCAAATTTCACTACAGTTGCCGCTAACCTGTACAACTCCGCTCCATTACCTACACCTCTGCACGGTACACCTGTATTACCCGCATATAAAATGCTGGAACGTAATGGTACGCAAATCGCTGTTATCGGCTTAACTGCATCGATAGTACCTCAACAGGCAGATGCCTTTAATATCGGCCTGCGTTTTACCCAGGGCGTTGAAGAGCTACCTGGTCTTATTGATGAAGTAAAAGAACTGGGTGCAGAATTGATCGTAGTACAGTCTGAACTGGGGCTGCCACAAAATATCAAGATTGCGCAAAACTTCAAAGATATCGATGTCATGTATTCTGCACACACCCACGAAGTTACACTGGGTGCCTTACTGGTTTCTAAAAACAATGTTACCCGCACAACCCCTGGCGCCGATTTAAGCTGGCATGAACGCCGTAGGTTAGCGAGAGGTGCAGCCATTGTTGTTGAAACCAATCGTGATATGTATGTCGGTCGTCTTGATCTTAAGATGAAAGGCGGACATGTTTCCGACTTTGACTGGAAAGCTATTCCAGTAGATGAGTCTGTTGCTGAAGATCCTGCCATGGCTAAATTAGTAGCCGCAATGGAAGAAGACTTTGTTGCCGGTGCTGATGGTGAAGTTAAACGTCATAGCTTTTTACCCGGTGGTTTCCTTAACCCAGCAGCTCAGGGCCTACAACTGGTAGACGACCTGGATACGGTAGTTGGTTATACGGACACCCTGCTTCTTAGGCACCATGTATTGGAAGACACTTTGAATAACTTCCTGGCTGACGCAATTCGCTCAGTAGCAGATAACGTTGCAGATGTAAGAACTGTACCCGGCTGGGAAAATGGTGTTGATATTTCTATGGCAAATGGCTTCCGCTTCGGTAATGCGGTATTACCTGGTAATGAAATTACATTACGTGATCTATTCACCTGGTTCCCAATTGCACCTGCAGTGAATATTGCTGATTTCTCCGGTATATCTATCGAAAAAAGTCTAAATACAATTCTGGGCGCTGTGTTTAATCGGAATATATTTATGCAACGCGGTGGCTGGTACCTGGGACTGGCAAACATGACGCAGAAAGTCGACCTGAAAAATAGACCTTTCTCAAGTTCCAGCGGGCGTATTGTTGAAACCACTATAGGTGGCAAGGCGATTGACCCAGGTAAACGTTATGTATTTGCCTCTTGCTACGGTCATGGTAACCCACTGGATGAAGTCTGTCGTACCGGTGGCGGTGCAAACCATAAATTCTTCCAGTTAGCCGATGCGGATGACTACTCAAGTGAAATCACCTTGTCTGAACCGGTAAACAAGGAAGCAATCATAACTGGCCCTGTAGTTAAACAGGTAGCTCCAAACAACTACCTGCATCCAGTACATGCGCTACGTCGTTATTTAGACAGTTTACCTGATAACACCGTAACCGCAGCCCAGTTTGGTACGGGACGCATAGTAACCGTAGATTCCAGTAATCCTGGCAACCTGCCACAAGCTGAGAGCGAGCAAATTGGTCAGCCTGATAACACGCCTGATACCAGTTTTGTACAGCCTCCATATGGTGCGGGACCGAGTTTCTTTAGTGGAAACATCAATTCAGGCCACAACCACTAGCAAAACCCTGGGTTCCATAATTTAGCAATAAGCCAGCTTCTATACAAAAGGAGCTGGTTTTTTATTGAAGGATGTCCGTTAGTTACATTTGCACTAAAAACACACATCTGCCTATACTAGGCCGATGAAAATATTAACTCCGCTAAGTGGTATTCTTCTTTTAATGCTTAGCACATCAGGCTTTGCGGACAAACCGGGCCACTGCTCATACGCCCGCCCCATTACATTTGGCATCCTGCCCTTTGTTAGTGCGGAACAACTGGTCATTCGATTTACACCCCTGGTAAATTATCTATCCCGCCACCTTAATACACATACTCGCATTGAAACCGCGCCTAATTTTGTTGAATTTACCCGCCGTACTGCAAAAGATCATCGTTACGATATTTTATTCACAGCACCGCATTTTTACTCCCAGGCCCGTAAGGCAGGTTATCGTTTAATTGCCAGTGTAGATTCACCCGGTATGCGAGCGGTTATCGTCGTACCAAAAGAAAGCGGCATTAAAAGCATCGATGATTTACAGGGAAAGCGACTAGCCACCGTTAATGCAAAGAGCCTGGCTAATTTACTGGTAAGAAAACATTTAACCGAACATGGTATTAACCCGGATAAGGATCTTAAACTCATTACTACCCCTACCCATAATGCATCACTGCTATCTTCATTCCACGGAGTTACCGATGCTTCCGCATTAATGCAACCACCTTATGCCGCCGCCAGTAAGCAAGTACGCGATAGCATGAAAATTATTGCAAAAACAGAAAGGGCTCCACATATTCCAATTAGTGTGGGTGACCGAATCAGTCAACCCTGCGCTACAGAAATTACAACACTGCTTCTGAGCATGGCATCTACGACTGAGGGACAGCAAGTACTCAAACATAGTCACTTTTCAGGCTTCAAACAGTCCCAGTCTAATGAGTATGAAGAAATCAAGGCACTCATGCTTCAACCTTAAAAAATTATGACTAAATCTATACCCCTATTACAATCCTTACGCTGCCGCCTGATAGTTAGTGTGGTGATTATTGAAATTATTATGTTATCAATACTGGTGTGGAATAATATCTCCATTATTCAAACAACTCACACGGACAGGCTCAGAGACACCGCAAGTAGCATGATTCAACAAATCGCTAATACCTCGGGTAATTATATGGTCGCCGTAGACTATGCGACGCTAGAAGATTATCTGAAGAACGTGATCAATTACAAAGAACTACTGTATCTCGCAATACTCGACAGGGATGACAATATGGTCATTTCACTGGGCCCCTACCCCAAACATTCACCCCCTCATATCGATGCACACCCGGCTCAAACGGATGATAATATTTTTGATATTGCAGAAGACATAGAGGTAGCTGGGCAGCCAATGGGTAAAGTTTTAATTGGTTTTTCTCTAGGATTAATGCAGGAAGCCATAAACAAATCTCGTATCAGAGGTATTAGCATTGCTGTGATTGAAATTATTTTAACCGTAATGGTAACAGTCATCATCGGGATAGGGCTTACTCGAAGACTGGGCATGTTATCGAATGCCGCTGCACAGGTAGAAGCCGGAAACTACTCGGTGAGCGTACCCACAGAGATATGTGATGAGGTCGGCAAAACGGCAGCGGCTTTTAATCGTATGGTAACGGAAGTATATAACCGCACTCGTCAGTTGCAAAAGGCAGAATCACGCTCAACGAAACTGTTGCATGAAAATAGACAATTAGTACACACCTCACTTGAAATTCAGGAGGCAGAACGAAAACACCTGGCGCGGGAGCTGCATGATGAGCTGGGCCAGTGTTTAACAGCCATTCAAGCGGATGCTGAACTGATTCGTGACCTGTCAGACAAAGACCGACGAATTGAAACCAGTGCCACCGCAATCATGGATGTCTCTTCACGTGTTTATGATGTGGTGCATTCTATGATGCACAGACTGCGTCCAGGAATTCTCGATAACCTTGGATTAGTTGAAGCACTTAAAGATGAAATTAATGCCTGGGAAAGTAGAAACGCTGGAATCAACTGTAATTTCACTTACACAGGTAAATTATCAGATCTTGGTGAACACACCAATATAACTCTGTATAGAATTGTGCAAGAATGCATGACAAACATTACTAAGCACGCGAGAGCTGATAAGGTAAGTATTGAGCTATGCAATTATGGCGATCAACTTTTACTTAAGGTCGCCGATAATGGTAAGGGCTTAGATAGGCAATCACACAATAGAGGACTGGGTTTAATTGGTATGCGAGAGAGAGTAGCCTCATTAAATGGCACCCTGCAACTGGACAGCAAACCGGAAGAAGGTGTTTCAATTATTATTTCAGTCCCTCTAGATTAATGAATAAAATAGATAACATTAGTGTTTTACTGGTTGATGACCATGAGGTCGTGCGAGCAGGTTACAGCCGGCTACTGGAAGCAACCAATGGAATCTCTATCATTGCGGAAGCGGCCGATGGTGGAATGGCTTATAAGGAATATTTCAACCATAAACCCGACGTACTGGTCATGGATTTATCCATGCCCGGCATCGGTGGCCTTGAAGCAAGCCGTCGCATTTTAAGCAAAGACAAAAATGCAAAAATCCTGGTATTCAGCGTGTATGAAAATGAAGTTTTCCTTACCCGAGCACTCGATCTGGGCGTGCTGGGTTACATTTCAAAACGTAGCGCATCACAGGTGATGATTGAAGCGGTACGCCAGGTTGCGAAAGGTGAAGTTTTTGTAGGTCAGGAGTTAATGCCCTATCTGGTTAAAGCCAGGAACCTGGTCAATGGTGATCCACTCACTGAACTCACCCCCAGGGAATTTGAAGTATTTTTACTTCTGGCCGACAGTAAAACGGTAAGCGATGTAGCCACACTATTAAACCTGAGCCCGAAAACCATAGGCCATCACACCACCAGCATCAAAAACAAACTAAACGTATCTGATATTGCCGGCTTAACTCGACTGGCAATACGACTTGGGTTAATGACTCCGTAAATTTATCCTGTAGCCCTGACACCTTTTTTGAAAAAAATTCAAAACCATGTAAACCTAGAAAAATCAGTATTAACCATACATCATCATAACTTATAAATATCCTTTTATTCAGCCTTCTTCAATGTGATGATGTTCACTATTCAGTTAATTATCCCCATTGATGAATAAGGCTATACGTTACAATGTATGCTTAATTATAATTTTAAAAATGAGGAACTAAAATGAAGGATACGATGATTGACATGATGGTGGCTATGATGCCATTGATGAAACCGTTTATGTGGACCGGAGTTGTCGCCGCGGCTATTGGAATTGCACTAATTGTTACCAATTTGTTACTTAAGAACAACTCGAACAAAGTCATTACATGGAGTAACAGGGTCGTATTCGGTATTTCAATATTTTTTATTGCTGCACAGATAGCTGGCTATTTTTTAAGCATGCCACCTACAATAAACTTTGGCGACTCTAGTAAATTTGAGTTTATTTTAATCAGTTTTTGGCAAATTGGTGTCACTTTTCTTGTGGCAGGTTTTGTAATTAAATTCGCTAATAGTTATAAAAAAGTAAGCGCAGCATAAACAGAAAATTTTTTGCGATTTAAACAAAACCTGTTCCTTCTGTCTCACAATAAAAGAACCCAGCTGAGTAAAACCAATATCAAACTCGGCTGGGCTTATAACAGGCAACTTATAGCAGTAAATTATTTGACCCGAGAAAAATCACCACTGGCACATACATTATTATTTGTGCATCCATCAATATGCCAGGTATCAGCGTTAGCCATTGTTAACTTGGAATTGTAAGTATCACCCGTTTGTGGATGAGCCACTTTACCTAAAAAACTACCATCAGATGGCTGAAGTCTGGATTTGATCATTTGCATACCAACATTTTTTGGCCCAGAAACAACCTTGGCACAAACCTCGGTACTATCACATTTAGCAACTTCAATGGTAAAGCCTTCCCATTTCCAGGTGCCGATCATGCTGGTAATTTCACTGGAAGCAGCAGCAGAATTAATAACAGCAAAAGTCATTGACGCAATACACGCCATTATAATTTTTTTCATATATTTTCCTCTATTCATATTGTAAGTAACACATTAAACTATTGTTTGATTTATTTTTTTTGCAATATAGTTTTTGCGATTAGTCAAAAATAATGCTCAACCAGTCTATATTAACGATTAATTAAATTGTGAGCAGTGTATCTCAAAAATAAATTTCAGGTTTATATTAATCGGGATTATCGTAATCGATGAATATGCTGCCAGAACACTACTTTAAATCTGCGTCACGAAAATACTTTAGATTCAAAATAATGGAGCAATTGGGGAAACGGGGTTTTAACAAGTGACCAGGCCAACAACACCCCTACTGAATTTGCAACCATATCTTTAATTTCAAAAAATCTGACGCCCCCCAAATCCTGTAAAAACTCCAGGCCAACTCCCATGCAGATAAAAACAACAGCAAGAATAAGCTGCATTTTTTTATTCTGGTAAATTTGCATAAACCAGCCCATCAAACCAAAATAGCCCAGCATATGCATTAATTTATCTGACAATTTAAAGCTAACAGCAACCGGAGGACTTGTTGATAACGAAGAATAAATTACGAAAAAAACCATTGCAAAACCAATGGCCAACCAGAGTGGTTTTAATTTAAGCTCTCGCATCATGCTATATCCACAAACATAACAAATAAAAATATCGCAAGAACAATTCTGTAAATAACAAAAGGCATCATACCCATTTTTTCAAGTAGTTTTAAAAAGTAGTGAATACAGAAATAGGCACTCACACCAGAAAATAATGCCCCCAACATTAATGGCTGCATATCATCAAAACTGGCTTCCTTAAGATAATCCAGCACTTTTAAAGCTCCCGCCAGAATAATAACAGGTATAGACAATAAGAAAGAAAAACGTGCCGAAGCTTTACGACTCAAGCCTAAAAACAAGCCTGCGGTCATCGTGGCACCTGATCGAGATGTTCCGGGAATTAATGCTAGCGCTTGCGCCAAACCAATAAATACAACATCAAGCCAACGCAAAGAATATTCATCCCGCGCCTCACGCCCTTTTGCATCGGCCCACCATAATAAAAGCGCAAAAAATAGGGTGGCCGTGGCGAGGACTTCAGGTGTACGCAAATAAAACTCAATAAAATCTTTAAACAACAGACCTGCAATACCTACCGGTATAGTCCCAAACAGTACTGCCCAGGCTAATCTGGCATCTGGATCTAAACCTTTGCCAATAACAGATGCCCCCCAGGAAATTGTCATTTTGCCAATTTCCTTGCGAAAATATAAAATCACGGCCGCCAGCGTACCAACATGCACCGCCACATCAAAAGCCAGCCCCTGGTCTTCCCAACCGGTTAAAATCGGCACAAGTATCAGGTGCGCCGAGCTGGAAATGGGTAAAAATTCGGTTAAGCCCTGAACTAAAGCAAGAACCAGTATTTGTATAAAATCCATTATTTTCTCTTATATATTTTTGTTTATGGGTTATAAAAATCAATCGTTATAGTCTGTAACGAAAATCACGTAACTCAAAGCCAGGCACATTTTCATCTAAGCCTTTAGACAGGCCAATCACCTTAAACCGTTCACCCATTTCACCTGGCAAACTTAAAGTTTTCATTTGCTGTACGATTTGTAAGCGCTGTATGTCAGTATCTGTTTTAACATTTTCAACTACCCCAGCTAAACCCGCATTAATTAAAAAATTTCCCTGCGAGGTAAAACCATCCACATCAAACCCATTTTCAATTGCCGCTTCTGCTACTTCGGTAAAATCAACAAATGCGGTTAAGTCCTGTAAACCGGGATACCACAATGGTGCATCAATTGAACGGTGTCGATAATAACCAAGAAAAGAACCCATGTGTCGTTCTTCTGAATAATATTCACTGCGAGGATAACCGTAATCAATCAGGTAGACTGCGCCTATGTTAATACATTGGGAAAGGGATTTTACCCATGGTCTGATCTGCAAATTAATTTCACTGGAATAAACCAGATCCGCATTATCAATTTCAATTTCTAATAAATCAACTTTATCTTTAATCTTTTCATCTGCTTCTTTATAACTTAATTTAAGCGTCTGCTCACAAACTTCCACACCTAGCAACTTTATTCTTTTATCTTTTAACGTAAAACGTTTGACCGGCATCGCATCTAGAACTTCATTGGCAATTACAATGGCGTTGATTGATGTTTCAGGTAAATGGGATAGCCACTGCACTCGATCAAGCAAATCAGGGGCCTTCTGTAGAATGATTTCTCGTTGACGTTGTTGTAATTCTGCGCTCAGTTCAATTATTAAATATTCATCTGGTAATTTTTTTAAAGTCTGTAATGCCAACAATAAATCAGCCGCTAACTTACCCGAGCCAGCACCAAATTCAATTATTTTTGCAGCGGGTATTTTTGCGAGTAATTTTGCTATAGGATTAGCCAGTGTCTGTGCAAATAATGGGCTGATTTCAGGTGAGGTTATAAAATCTCCCTGCTCGCCAAATTTTTGCGCCCCAGCGGTATAATAACCTAGCCCCGGTGCATACAAAGCCAGCTGCATGTAATGCTCAAAGTCTATCCAGCCACCGGCATCGGTTATTTCCCGCTTAATGACTTCACTCAGTTTCCGGCTGTGTTCTACTTCATCGATTGTGGGGGTTGGTAAATCCAGTGTCTGCATTGATGCTACAATATTTAAAAAATAATGAATGGCATTCTATCATGCAAAATAAATCAGTTCCCAAAACCGCACTCATTACTGGTGCAGCCGCTCGAATCGGTGCAGAAATAGCCCGCACATTACATGCTGCGGGAATGAATATAGTAATTCACTATCGTTCTTCCGCAAATAGTGCAGATGCACTGGCAGAGTCTCTAAACCGGTTACGCGCAAACTCGGCAAGCACACTTCAGGCTAATTTATTAGAAACCAGTTCACTCGATATTTTAGTAAAAAATGCTGTTTCGATATGGGGCAAGCTTGATGTACTGATTAACAATGCATCCAGCTTTTACCCCACACCGGTAGGTAAAATTACTGAAACCAACTGGGATGACTTAATGGGCAGCAATTTAAAAGCCCCTGTATTCTTATCTCAGTCCGCCGTACCTTATTTAAAACAAACCCGGGGCTGCATCATTAATATTGTTGATATACATGGCTTTCGACCAATGAAAGAACACCCTGTTTATTGCGCAGCCAAAGCAGGGCTAGCGATGATCACCCAGTCTCTGGCCAGAGAACTTGGGCCAGAGATTCGAGTAAATGGCGTTGCTCCCGGTGCGATTATGTGGCCAAGCACCGAGCTGGACCCTGATGTTCAGGCATCCATTCTTGAACGTACGGCTCTTAAGCGCCAGGGCGATCCCGATGATATTGCAAAAGCGGTGAAATTTTTAATAATGGATGCGGGATACATTACTGGACAAGTGATTCCGGTAGATGGTGGACGAAGTTTGAATATTTAGTCACACTTTAAATTACTTCTGATATTCTGAAGCAGTCACTCGTATGATTGCTTTACTCGTTATTTAGTTGCCCTGTTAAGGCACATCTCCATCGGGGACAGTCCGCCGCTTTTTAGCGCTCTGCCCCCGGACACGATGAATCATACAAACGACAGCTATTGGCTAATAACAAATACCAAGCTAACGAACCTTCAAATAATGCACACTAAATAACTCATTCTCATCCACCCAGGTTTTCACCCTTTCAAAACCCGCCTTTTCTGCTAACACCTGAAAATGCTCAACTGAATATTTATGTGAATATTCAGTCAATATTGACTGATCTTTTTTAAAATTAAATACATGCTCATCAATCGAAACCTGCTGATCCTGCAAACTAAGCAAATGCATTTCAATACGATTTTTTTCTTCGTTAAAAAATGCATGGTGTTTGAACTGCTGAAGATTAAAGTCTGCACCTAACTCTCGATTAATACGCGTTAGCAGGTTCATATTAAATTGTGCAGTAAACCCTTTTTTATCGTTATAGGCTGCATTTAATATTGCTGTGTCTTTTTGTAAATCCACACCAATTAATAAGCCTCCACCCTCGCCCACCATGTTTTTAATTTCTTCCAGTACGCTAACCGCCTGTTCTGGTAAAAAATTACCAATGGTTGAGCCCGGGAAAAAAGCCACTTTATTAGTAGATTCCACATGGTAGGGTAATTTCAATTCCCCGGTAAAATCAGCACACACCGCATGCACATTAAGCCAGGTGAATTCTGCGGCCAATTTTTGTGCTTCATCCTGCAAATACCGTCTTGATATATCAATAGGCAAATAAGCAATTGGTCGCAGCGCATCAAGTAACAAACGAACTTTATAACTATCACCACTCCCTGGCTCAATTAAAAGGCAATCTTTCCCCAAGATATCAACAAGACCATCAATATTATCGCGAATAATACCGACTTCTGTGCGAGTTGGATAATATTCTTCAGTGCTGCAAATATCTTCAAATAAGCGGGAGCCCACTTCATCATAAAAATACTTTGGCAGAATATAAGATCCAGAGGCAGATAACCCCTGAATAACATCCCCATGAAAATCCGCAACCGGAGGATGCTGATCGAAGAATTGAAAGCGCTCTGTAGATTTTGTCATAAAACAAATTAGTTCATTAAAAATGGCCCTATAATACATCCTGTTCAGGGTGTAAACTAGGTCACCTTTAAAAAAGAAAAATAATAATTTAACTCTATATTCCACCAGCATTTTATATGAATAACTCTAATACTGTTCCCGTCATCAAAGACCTGGTTTTAATCGGTGGTGGCCACAGCCACCTTTCCGTACTTAAATATTTCGCCATGAACCCTGTTCCAGGGCTTCGCCTTACACTGATTACCCGCGACCTGCACACACCCTACTCCGGTATGCTACCCGGCTATATCGCCGGTCATTATAATTATGACCAGGCACATATTGATTTACGCCCCCTGGCGCAATTTGCTAAAGCACGTATTTTTCACGCTGAAGTTAACTCAATAAATCTTCCGGACAAACAAATATTTTGTCACGGCAGACCCCCAATTAATTATGACTTTGCCTCAATAAATATTGGCTCTAGACCCGGTACACTTCATATTCCCGGTGCCGATGAATTCACAATTCCAGTAAAACCCATCGATCGTTTTTTGTCACAATGGGACGCACTTCTAGAAAATATTTTAGAAACTACCCAGCAAAATAAAAATTTTAATCTTTCCATTGTGGGTGGCGGTGCTGGGGGTGTTGAAATGGCACTGGCCACACAATACCGTATACAATACTTACTCAAGCTCGAACACATTAACCCTAACAAACTGGAAATCGCTATTTATAGCGACAGTGAAAATATACTCCCTACCCACAATCCACAGGTTCGAAGGCGCTTCAGGCGCATCCTTCATCAACGCAACATTAAAATTCTCACCGACCACAAAATAAATAAAGTTGAACATAAACAACTTATTTGTACGGATGGAACACAATATCCAGCAGACGCGACACTTTGGGTCACCAATGCATCCGCTCCAGCATGGTTAGCTGAATCAGGCCTGAAGGTTGATACCGATGGTTTTATTGCAGTGAATGATTCACTACAATCCGTTTCACACGAAAATATTTTTGCTGCAGGTGATATTGCAGCCGTCGTTAACCACCCCCGCCCTAAATCCGGCGTGTTTGCGGTGCGCCAGGGGCCACCACTGGCAAGAAATCTTGCCAGGGCAATACAAAATCAACCGCTTAAACCTTTTAAACCGCAAAAGAATTTTCTCGGTCTAATTAGCACCGGTGACAAGTATGCCATTGCTTCACGCAGTAACTGGTCACTGGAAGGTGCATGGTTATGGAAAATAAAAGACTGGATTGATCGAAAATTTATGGACAACTTTAATGCGTTGCCAGAGATGCAGGCAGACAATCCGCCGCAATACAATCAGTCGATGGCTGATAAAAAAACCATCCACGAAATTTCTGCTATTGCCATGCGCTGTGGTGGTTGTGGTGCAAAGGTGGGTGGTACTGTTTTATCTCGGGTAGTCAATCGTTTAAAACCAATCCGTCGTGATGATGTAGTGATTGGTTTAGCCGACCCGGATGATGCGGCGGTAACCGAAGTACCGGCGGGTAAACTCATTGTGCAAAGCGTCGATTATTTTCGCAGCTTTATAGATGACCCCTATGTTTTTGGACAGATTGCAGCCAACCACGCGCTCAGTGATATTTTTGCCATGGGTGCAGAGTCACAAACCGCAATGGCCATTGCTACCATTCCCTATGGCATTGAAAACCAGGTAGAGGATCAATTATTTCAAACCATGTCAGGAGCACTGGATGTTTTAAATGCGAGTAATACCGCTTTAGTTGGTGGACACTCCAGTGAGGGTGCGGAACTCTCATTCGGGCTTTCTGTTACCGGTTTAGCTGATCGTGAACAGGTAATGAGAAAATCAGGCATGCAAAAGGGGGATGTACTCATTTTAACCAAGGCCTTAGGCACCGGCACTTTATTTGCTGCAGATATGAGACAAAAAGCCAAGGGGCGCTGGATAGACGCAGCTTTACAAAGCATGCTCTTATCCAACCAGGCAGCGGGCTTTTGCATGCATCGACACGGTGCGACGGCCTGCACCGATGTGACCGGTTTTGGTTTACTTGGCCACCTTGTTGAAATGACCCGATCATCGGGTAAAAGCGTTGAGGTTGATTTAGATGCCCTGCCTGTTATGAATGGGGCACTGGAAATGATTGCCTGCGGCATATTTAGCTCACTACAGGACCAAAATGTACGCCTGCGTCGTGCAATAAAAGACCCGGGTAATTTACGCAAACATAAACACTTCCCCCTGTTATTTGACCCACAAACCTCCGGCGGCTTATTAGCGGCTATTCCAGCCGCAAACGCAGGAGTTTGTTTGGCTGAGCTTCATCAACTAGGTTACCCAATAAGCGTGGTAGTCGGTACAGTTACAGATGACACTGAAAATGTTGAAAATGTTACTCTCATTGGATAAAAACGTCCTTCACCCCATCATTATTTTACAATCGAACCACTGATATCCCCAGCATATAGCACATGTCAACAAAATTCATCAAATGTGCTATATATAGTTCAATGCATTTGAAAACTTTTCCCGGTGTAGGCAGGTAACTTTAATACCTTGTATTTCAGTTAGTTAGCACTGTTTCAAAGATAGTTTAATCCTCCCCCCTACTGAGAATTAAATTCAACTGTCAGGGCACTAGAAGCATATGACCGAGTTATCCGACAACCTTTTATTTATGCCTGGCTCCCCCTCATCCGGGGATAGCAATACCGCATCTAATAATCAGTCGATACAATCAGATACCAGACCCCAGAAAACCTGGAAAGTTATGGTGGTTGATGATGATGAATCAACCCATGATGTCACCAGCCTTGTACTGGAAGATTTCACCTATGATGGCCGTAAACTACAAATCGTTAATGGATATTCCGGTGAAGATGTCCGTCGTTTAATGGGTAAACACCCGGACACGGCAGTTCTTTTACTTGATGTGGTAATGGAAACCGAAAATGCCGGGCTTGAAGCGGTCAAATACATTCGCGAACAACTTAAAAATAAATTTGTTCGGATTATCCTGCGCACAGGGCAACCGGGCCTGGCTCCGGAAAACGAAATTATTATCCATTACGACATCAACGACTACAAAGATAAATCTGACCTTTCAGCCCTTAAACTTAATACTGCCATGGTGGTTGCCTTACGCTCCTATCAGGATCTGAAAAAGATTCAGGCACTGGCTATGTCAAATGATTCACTAGAACAGCTGGTCAAAGAAAGAACCGTGGAACTTGCCCAAAGCAACCAACAACTCAAAGATGAAGTACAACAGCGTTCAGATAGTGAGGCCCAACTGGCAGAGGCTCAACGTTTAGCTCGCATTGGTAGCTGGAGCTGGAACATTAACAGTGGTGAGATGACCTGGTCAGACCAGATTTACTGTATTTTAGGCATAGAGGCCTCAAGCACTGAGGCCAACTGCGCCGTATTTCTCGACAGGGTTCACCCGGAAGATAGAGCTAAAGTTGAAGCCACTCACCGCGATGCAATAAAACAAAGAAAACCCTTCTTTAATATAGAACACCGCATTGTTTTGCCTGATACCAAACAGCTTCATGTATGCCAGCAGGGTGAACTTGAATCCGATGCAACAGGCAACATTCAGTGTATAAAGGGAACACTACAGGACATTACTGAACGTCACCAGGACGCAGAATCAATGCGCAAACTTTCGCTGGCTGTAGAGCAGACAGCCGATAGCATCATGATTACTGATAAAAATGGCATCATCGAATATGTTAACCCGGCCTTTGAAGAAACAACAGGATATTCAAAAGCAGAAATACTGGGCAAATTACCCAACACACTCAAGTCTAGCGGTCAGGACGATATTTATTACCAACGCTTATGGAAGACGATTCTTGCTGGAGATATTTTTAGCGATGTTATTATCAATAAACGCAAAGATGGCAGCCGCTACTACGAAGAAAAAACCATTACCCCACAAAAAAACTCCCTCGGAATAGTGACTCATTTTATATCCTCTGGTAAAGATATTTCAGAACGTATGGAGTCGCAAAAAAAACTCCAGCACCTGGCACACCATGATGCATTAACCGGCCTACCAAACAGGGTACTTTTCCAGGACCGTTTACACCAGGCTATACCCCGAATGGGTTGGCATAATCGTAATATAGGAATATTGTTTATCGACCTGGATCGGTTTAAACGCATCAATGACACATTGGGGCACGACATAGGTGACCTGCTACTCTGTGAAGCGGCTGAACGATTCAGTAAATGTATACGTGAAGGCGATACTGTAGCTCGCCTGGGTGGTGATGAGTTTGCAATTATCCTTAATGACCTGGCATCAAAGGATGACATACCCCCGGTTGCAAATAAAATTATAAACTCACTTTCACAGCCATTTATTATTAATAACAATGAACTACTTATATCCGCTAGCATTGGTATTTCCATGTTTCCTGGCGATGGTCAAAATAATAAAACACTATTAAAGAAAGCCGATATTGCCATGTATCATGCTAAAGCAAATAACGGCGGCAATTATTTCTTCTATGCGGATGAAGGCAACACTGGGGCTGCCGAACGCCTGGCACTGGAATCAAAACTAACTCGTGCGCTCGATCGTGGTGAATTTCATTTACACTACCAACCTCAGTTGAACCTCAAATCCCGTAAAATCTTAAGCCGTGAAGTCTTACTGCGCTGGTCACATCCGGAGTTCACCGATATTACACCCGATCAATTCATACCTCTACTGGAAGAGACCGGCTTAATAGTTCCCGTAGGTGAATGGGTACTACGTACAGCCTGTCTTGATGAAATGATACGCCAGAAAGCAGGTTTGCCTGCGCAACGTGTCGCAATCAATCTTTCTATACGCCAGTTTTGCCAGCCTGATTTTACAAAAGTCGTTAAATCTATTATTGAAGAAACAGCCATTGAACCTGGATATATAGAACTTGAAGTGACTGAAGGACTACTCATTAATGATGTCACTGAAACGGCAAAAATACTCCATCAATTACATGACCTGGGAGTGAAACTCTCAATCGATGACTTTGGCACCGGTTATTCATCCATGAATTACCTGAAACGGCTACCATTTGATACGCTAAAAATCGATCAGTCATTTGTACGTGACATAAACACTAACACCGATGATGCAGCGATTGCATCAGCAATCATCACCTTAGCCCATAGCATGGATTTAGAAGTCGTTGCGGAAGGTGTAGAAACCATCGAACAACTGGATTTTTTGATTAAACAGGGCTGTGATGTAATACAGGGATATTTATGCAGCCGACCACTGCCTTTTAATGACATCAATGCATTTGAAAAAATTAATGATGACCTTAAACAATATCTAAATGAAAACTTAGTCAGGAATTAATAACTGGTCATTAATTCGACATATACAGAGATGTTACCAAACAGGCCCGAAAATAAATGCTTTAATATAGCTCACACTTACTCCCCCTATTAACTGAGCTTACAGTGAAAAACAGTTACTTTCCGTCGAAAAAATAAATCATGAACATCACTACTTATTTACCCGTAAACAAACAACAAGCACCAAACCCTCACCCCACATCAGTTTTTCAACAATTTATCTACCTGATATTTTTTCTATGCGGTTCTTTTACAATACACGCAGCCACGAATAATTCTCCTGAAACAGAACAAAAAGTAAGCCCTTTAAATTTAAGCCTTATTCCACACCTAAGCTCTAACCTGACAATAAAAAAATATAGCAAATTTATAATCTATCTTGAAGAGGTATTAAAACACCCCGTAATTATCGTTACTGCGCCAAATTATAAATCCTATATTACCCGCAATAAAATCGGTGAAGCTGCGACTACTTATAATCGTATGACTGACAATATCTCCAAAAATCAGGCATCATTAAAACAAAGTAAACAACAAATCCAACAGTTAAATGAAGAACTTGAGCGGCGTGTTGCACAACGTACTGAAAAAATACAACAGACTCAGGAACAATTAGTTCAATCTGAAAAATGGCAGCACTAGGTGTGCTGGTCGCGGGCATCACACATGAAATACCCCCCCATCGGCCTTGATGTCACTACAGCTACCCACCTTGAAGATAAAGCGAATGAATTTGAAAAAAATTACACGTGGGGTAATTTAACACATGATAACTTTGAGGGGTTTCAGTAATTAACCATAAAGTCGTCACAAATTATTACTAGCAACCTGACACGTGCAACTGACTTAATACGTAGTTTTAAACAGGTTGCTGTAGACCAAATATCAGAAAATGTACGTGAGTTTAATGTCAGTAAATATACCCATGAAATATTAAATAGCCTGCACCCAAAACTAAAAAACTCACACCATTGCATTGAGATCAACTGTGAAGACAGTTTAGTTTTTCATAGCTATCCGGGGCCTTTTCTCAAATGACCACAAACCTGAAAGTTCCCGTTATTACTACGGGCTCCTGCCCTCCGACTTCGTCCAGGCAGAGCCTGTTTAAAAACGCTCCAGGCGTTTTTGCCCCGAATGCTTATGTCGGAAATCTAGCGTCTTTACAGGCCCTAAAGTCACTGGATCTCCAACACTGGCATTCGGAGATGACGAATATGTAATTAATTATTCTCATGTCCCATTTGGTTAATTACATGTAAGAACCTTGTTATTTCAATCTCTCCGCTGATATATTGAAATTTTAACGGGACAGCAGTAATATTTTATACAAAGATAATGGCAAAGGCATGAGCAAACCAAATCTCAAAAAAACATTTGATCCTTTTTTACCACTAAAAGAGGTAAAGGTGCCCCTAACCTTGACATGCATATCATATACAACCTGATCACACAAACCTTTTCAGGCGACATTAAATGCGAAAGCACTCAGGGCAATGGCATGATTTTTGAAATTAAACTATAAAGACTCCGCGAATAACATCACTAGAAAATTATCGGACAAATAATTATCATAACAAGCAAAGCATCATTATAATTAAAGGGCATTTTATGATAAATTAAAGGCCGCGCAGTAATGGCAGATTTAGTCAATTTAAAATAGTCACAAATATCGGCAAGTATACAATTAAGGAAGTCACATTATGCTGTCCCAGATAATAAAGTTTATTCAAATTCTCAGCTCAGAAACAGCACCTGTTCAAATTAGTGCTGGCATAGCCCTGTCTATGATTCCAGGTTTCAGCCCCCTATTCAGCTTACATAATTTACTGGTAGTACTTATGCTCCTGATGTTTCGAATTAATATTGCTGCATTTATGCTGGGACTAGCTTTTTTTACCGCATTCGCCTACTTACTTGACCCCCTGTTTCACAGTATTGGACAAATAATTTTGACACAGGAGGGGCTACAGAGTTTCTGGACAGGGCTTTATAACTCTACTTTCTGGCGTCTCACAGGGTTTAACAATACCATTGTTATGGGAAGCCTACTGGTTTCACTGGCAGCATTTATTCCAGGCTTGCTTTTAGGTAACTTTCTTATAAATCATTACCGTAATGATATTCTTGTTTTCCTCAATAACTCCCGTATTTTTAAAGCATTTAAATCCAGTAAGTTATTTACAAAAATTATAGCTGCAGCGGAATAGGAAATAGAAATGAAAAACATACGTTGGGGTGGGTTGATAGGATTCATTATCATAACTACAGCTATTGCCGGTAGTTTTTTATTATTTGCCGAACCACTGGTTAAGAGTATTCTGGAAACTCAGTTAAGCCAGTTAAACAAAGCTAAAGTTGACATACAGGCCGTTGATATTGATTATTCGCCATTCGCCCTTACTCTTACCAATTTACAGGCCACCGATGCCAGTCAACCCATGAGCAATATGTTTGAAATTGCCCAGGCCAAATTTTCCCTGTCGCTTAGTGATTTGATATATAAGAAATTTGTTGTTGATGACATGTCATTATCAGGCATTAAATTAAACACACCCCGTAAAATCTCTGGCACAATTGAAGCACCGAAGAAAGAAAAGAATCAGGAAAATTTACCCAGCAACTTTGATTTACCCAAAATCGCGTTACCTGATATCGATGATATTTTGAGCAAGGAGCCCTTAACATCTGAAAAACTAATATCAGAACTGAATCTTGACATACAGAATACACGGAAAAACTGGCAGCTTATTAATCAGGACATTAATGACTCAAATCGATGGGCACAGCATGAGAACTCATACAATACAATTCAAAAAGATTTGAAAGGAAATTTTTCACAAAAGCTACAGGCAGTTAAATCAGCCAAAAAATTAAGTAAAGCCTTAAAAACAGAAGCCAGAAAAATAAAACAGGCACGAAAAACCGTTAACACGGATATCTCGCGACTTAATAACAACTTTAAAGCAGTAAAAAAATCTCCAAAAGCGGATATTAAACGAATTAAAGAGAAGTACAGTATAAACAATTTAAATGCCGGTAATATTACACAACTGCTATTTGGCAACAAAGCCGCTGAATGGGTGCGTCTGGCACAAACCACTTATGGTCGCATTAAACCTTACATAGGTAACGATAACAACGCCGATGAAGAACAGCAGGAAGCACCCGCCAGAGCCGGTGGAAAAAATATTGTTTTTAAAGAATACAACCCTAAACCTGACTTTTATATTCGCAAAATATCCGTCGACGCGACGACTGAAAGAGGCCGGTTTGCCGGAGTTATATCTGATGTTTCCTCCAATCAATCGATTAACAAACAACCAACACGTTTTAAACTTTCTGGTAAAGAATTAAAACATAGTGATATGGAAGTAATAAAAGGCGAATTAAATTATATTAAAAAAACCAAAGGTTTTAGCGAACTAGTTTATTCTATTACCAGGCATCAGCTAAACGATTACCAGGTTTCCAAAGCCAGCTCACTTCCAATCGCCATTAAAAAGAGTTTAATGGATGCAGCAATAAAGGTACGGCTCCAGAATGGATTGCTAACGGGAAGCAGCCGACTCAATTTTAATGATGTTGATTTTAGTACTAAAAGCGCTGGTGAAAGTAACAACTTTTCACGCATGTTAGCAAACTCGCTGAAACAAGTGCAGCAGTTCTATCTTGACATTAAATTCTCAGGCGCTATTGAAAAGCCAAAGCTTAAAATAAAATCTGACTTAGACAAGAAACTAGGTGCGCAGTTAAAGGCACAATTAAATAAACGCAAACAAGCTTTTGAAAAAAACTTAAAATCAAAAATCGAGAACAAAATAAAAGATCCTATGAAAAAACTAGAAACCGAACTTCAACAACTAAACAAAATAAAGAGCAAACTGGACGCTAAAGAAAAAGAATTAAAAAATAGAATTTCTTCACTTAAGAAACAGATTAAATTTTAATATGGATCGGCGATCATTTTAAAGACAGCTTACTGAAAAGAGCAGCTGTCTTTAAAGCCTAATAACATCTTCTTTTAAATAATGGAATAATGCCTGCCAGACCTGAAACAAAGAGCCAGAAAGCGGCAGGAAGCGGAACACTTGATACTGTATTCAGGGTGCCAAATGTTTCAAAAATGAGATTGCCATTAACATCCAGCTCCTGAATATAAAATACAGCGATATCATTATTAAAAGTAGCCGGAGGTATCGATTGATAACTCAAGTTAGAATAAAATGATGCATCCACAGATATCAATGAAATACCAAAACCAATATTAGATGAATTGGAAAAAGTTGAAGCGCCCCACTCATCAAATAACCAGCCAGCAGATAGATCAACACTGGTGAAAGGATTTAAAAAAGATGCGGTTTCAATATCCATGCTATCTTTATTTGTCATTGCAATTTCTACGAATGAGTTATCTGTTGGTATAATACCGTTTGTAATATTTGCACCAAAAGCCCCTCCATCAAATTCCCAATAAGCATTAGAAGGAAATAAGGCAGCGGGTAATGTTGCATCAGCCTCAATCGATCCATAGGTGAAACCACCTGTAAATGCATCTCCTATCGATAAACCAGAATATCTCGCACTTCCATTATCAATGAAAATATCTGTGATAGAGCCGCTAAATTTGATAGTTACAGGGGCTGCATTGGCAGAAGTTGAAGTAAAAAAAGTGATCATTAAAACAGATAGAAAACGAAAAATTGAAAATTTAAGCATTTAATTACTCCCATGTTACATAATTCCAAAAACAGGGTTTTGGGTGTTTTTTTAATTTAAAGCAATTACCATACAATTAATCTACGGGCCCAATTAATAAGTTATAATACCTTAATGAGGCCTCTTCACTGTGTGAAACTATCTCTTTAGACTACACACGACAGGCATTAGCTTATCACCCATTCAGGTTAGTTTCTAATCATTCATTCGAGGCATCCCTGCAATTTTATATTGCTAGCTTTTCACAAATCACTTTATTTTGTGCTATATTGACGTGGTAATCACTAACACTAATTTATATTTTAACAACACAGCATAAACTTATTTTATAGATGGCCAACTTATAGAATGCCCGCCTGAAATTAAAATTAAGAGTATATGGCCTTGTAAGTATTCAAGCGTAAACACTGCCAATAATCCTTACGACCATACTTGGTTATTAACAATTATCAACAAAAAGTAAAGCAATGCACAATCTGGTTATAATAAAGCTACTTTTCTTATTCTTTATGCTCTTACCACTTGAAGTATCGGCGACTTCTAGCGACGACTCCTACCTGCAAGCACTTGATGCAGAAGCGGAATCCAGCAGTAACTTACAAAATAAAAAGCCGCTTACCTATGAAAAAGATCCTCGTTTAAATCAAAAAATGCGCCACAATGAATTCAATAAAAGACTATCAAAAGAGCTGCCCGCAACAACTAGAGCGTACAACAAATTAACCAATGAGAACAAACAAAAAGTTGTTGATACCTACTTTGCAAACAAAAAAAATATGTCGGTAGCGACACGTCTACTATTCAATCTATACTTCAAACAAAAAACTTCTAACTAGCGAGGCCAGACAAAAATGTTTCAGCTTAAAATATCACAACAATTTTATATGCTTATTTTAAGTGCTTTTATTATTTCGCCGACATTAGCGCTTGAAGTAAATATTACTAAAAAATTATCCCATGTTAAAACTGCACACCATGGGAAAATTGTTAAAATTCAACGAATTCAGGACAAAGAAAACGTATTAACAGGAGGCTATGCAAAAACATCACGAAGCTGCCCACCATTTTGTGTTCAACCCATGGTAGTCGCACCGGGTGTAACCACCGTTGGAGAAATTGAAGTTTTAAAATTCATCAAAACCAAAGTCAATAAAGGCACAGGCGTACTGATAGATGCAAGAACAACCAGCTGGTTTGAAAAGGGCACTATACCCGGTTCTATTAATATCCCTTTTAATACATTTAACAAAGAAAGCAGTGATCTGATAAAAGTATCTGCACTCGCAAAACTGGGTGTTACTACAAAAGTAGCTTCTGATGAAAAATCACTTATTGATCAAATGCTAAGCCTTATTAAGGATGACTCGGTAGATGTTAACAATAAGTGGAATTTTACCAAGGCAAAAGAAGTTTTACTTTGGTGTAATGGCATGTGGTGCGGACAGTCACCTCGAGCGATTAAAGGTATGCTTACACTAGGTTACCCTGCCAGTAAAATTTACTACTACCGTGGTGGAATGCAGGCCTGGAAATCTCTTGGCCTTACAACCAAATAAGCAACCTTTTCTAAATAAGCTAATGGTCTTATCGGGACACATAGTGAACCCTGATAAGACCTTAGAAAATAACTTACCTAATTTCCCGCTGTACCTCTAAGCTCTCAAATCATCTAATAAATCAGCCCATGCCTGCCTCTCTGCTTCAACAGTAAATAACCTGGCGCGCGCCTTACACTGCTGAGTTAATTTATTAATAAAAGCCGCATCGTTTTCAGCCTTTAATAAGATTTCCGCTAAAGCATCTTCATTTTTAACAGGAAAAAAGCCTGCATAATCATCGCCCAACAAACCAACCGAACCATCTATATCAGAGGCAATCACCGGCAAGCCCGCCACGCTCGCCTCTGAAATAACATTTGCTCCACCCTCCATCACCGAGGGTAGCACCATTAAATGACAACGAGTGTAGGCCTGGCGCACTTTCCAGTGCGGCACCTCACCCAGCCAGTGATATCGTGAATTAATTTTCATTTCCTGCTTCGCATAGTCTGCCCATTCTTCATTATGGGCTTTGCCATAATGTAAAACACGAATCTTACTTGTCTGTGGTAAGTTTCTCACCGCATAAGCAACTCGCATTGAATCTTTTTCTTCGCGTAAATGCCCTACCACACAAATATCAAATGTTTTTATTGAACGCTTTCGAGGCTTTATAGAAGATGTTTTCAGGGGCAAAGCGGACTGGTGAATAACATGAATCCTGTTATGAACGGATTCTGGCAATACTCGCTCAGCCAAGCGGTGCAATGTAACTAATTTATCTGCCAGATGAATCGAGGCTAATGTGGGTTCAGGGTGGCTATTAATAAACCGATATAAATCGGTTCCTGTCATCGCCAACACTAAAGGTCTGTGGGGATATTTTTGTTTAAATTGAGCAATAGATTCAGCACTGCGCCAGGCATGCAAAGCCACCATCACATCATATTCAGTACCATCCCATTGCATGCTAATACTTACCCTGTGACCAAGCTGAATTAAAAAACCGGCCCAGCGTTGTGCCGTTGCCCGATTTCCATTTAGTGACCTGGGTGCCGCAGGTGTTATTATTCCGATATACATTTTTATATATTAAACTATTACGCCATTATTCACGAACCCAGTAATTGATGAGCAATATATGCACAATTTAAATTCATACTCATCTAAGCTGTGTACACCTGAAGACACACCTACAGTTAAAATAAGCCTGAAACATTATGTCTGACTCAAATATAAGCCAACACACAATAAATGCATTAATTAATGATTTAAAAGATGCACGATTGCGCACACTACAATTAGTTGCGGGTCTCAATCAGCAGCAACTCATCGGCCCAATGCTGGATACGGTTAACCCACTGTTATGGGAAATTGGTCATACTGCCTATTTTTATGAATTATGGATTTTACGCGAACTGCATGATGATGATTCATTTTTAAACAATGCGGATCAACTTTTTAACTCGATGACCATCGCCCATAACGATCGCTGGGACTTACCGCTGCTCACCCTGGACGAAACCAAAACCTATATGCAAAAGGTACTCGACGGCGTTATCCATTATTTACAAAGCAGCAGTGTGTCTGAAGAAGATATATATCTTGCACGTTACGGCGTATTTCATGAAGACATGCACACCGAGGCCTTTACCTATACCCGTCGAACATTAAATTACCCGACACCTGAATTAACCGACTGTCATTTTAATATCACACAGAGTAACCCATCACCTTTAACAGGAGACGTTGAAATTGCAGGTGGTGAATATTTACTCGGCGCACCCGAAAATATTGAATTCTGTTTTGATAATGAAAAATGGCAACACCCGGTTTCAGTTAAACCCTTTGCTATTGCACGAACTGCAACCAGCTACCAGCAATACGCTGATTTTGTTGATAATGAAGGCTATAGTAATAAACAGTTCTGGGATAATGAGGGTTGGCACTGGCTACAGGAGAATAATATAACGGGCCCAGATGGCTGGAAGAAAGACAGTAACGGCAACTGGTTAATTAAACAGTTCGACCAATGGCACTCTCTACGTCCAAACGCGGCGGTTATTCATATTAACTGGTACGAGGCAAACGCCTGGTGTCGCTGGGCGGGCCGACGCTTACCCAGCGAAGCAGAGTGGGAGCTGGCAGCCTCTGGCACCCCTGACAATATTAATGCTAAACGCAGCTACCCATGGGGCAATACACAACCCACAATAAATCAGGCCAATATGGACAGCCACGCCATGGGCACGATTGATGTTAGCGCCCTGCCTGAAGGAGACAGTGCTTTTGGTTGCCGGCAAATGATCGGTAACACCTGGGAATGGGTGGTGGATACATTTAAGCCTTATCCGGGATTTGTTGCAGATATGTATGAAGATTACTCCCAGCCCCTGTTTGGACAGACTAAAGTATTACGGGGAGGCGCCTGGACGACGCGCTCGCGGATGATTCGCAATACCTGGCGCACCTATTATGGACCGGACAGGAATGATGTATTTGCCGGGTTTCGCAGCTGTGCGTTGTGAAAATGATCAGGAATGTATACGCCCTGTTTTGGAACTTATCCATCGGGGACAGACCGGTGCTTTTCCGCTCTGTCCCCTGTGGTAATTCCGATCAGATTGGCAGGGCGATAAACGACTTCGCTCAGCTCTTGGTGGCATCAATCAGGGGACAGAGCGCCAAAAGGCGGCGGTCTATCCCCGATGGGGATGCACCATAACAATGCAACTAACCAATACGTAAAAAGATACTGGTAGAAACCTACACTAGCTAAGTTCATACTTTAAAAATCAAACTCAATCGGCTCTAACTTCTCTTTTTCTTTATCAAACTCATCCCACAACTCCCCATAAGTTTTTCTGGCTTGTGGATGCACTCTATCTGCTGCCACTTCCGCCATTGGCCACAACACAAAAGCCCGTTGTAAAATTTCATCCCTGGGTACCTGCAGTTTTTCCTCATTAATAATCAGATCATCGTAGAGCAATAAATCCAGATCCAGGGTTCGCGAGGAAAATCGGGGGCCATTGCGGTTGCGCCCATGCTCATCTTCAATCTGGTGTAAAGTCTGCGCCACCGTGTGCACATCATCAGTGGTTTGCAGGGCAATGACCATATTGTAAAAATTTTCACCGTCAAATCCCACTGCCTCACTTTCATAGACTGATGACAGAACCAGGTCACCATATCGCTTTTGCAGAGCACTCACACCGGCACGGGTGAGTGCTTCACGATCAATATTGCTACCTAAACTAATGTACACCCAGGCCATGTAATTACGTTTTACTGCGCTCTATCAGCACACCTACATCCTGTGAGCCGGTAACTGCACCTGGCTTGCTTAATCGCAGCCTCAGCCAGGGCACATTAAAATCATTAAGGACAATCTGCGAACACTGCTCCGCCAGTGCCTCAACCAGCTGAAAGTCTGATTTTTCGACAAATTCAATTAATCGTTTAGCAACTGATTTATAATCCAGCGTGTCATCTATATGGTCGGTTTCACCAGCACGGCGAATATCGGTACCCATTTCCAGATCGAGACTAACGGTTTGACGAATTTTACGCTCCCAGTCATAAATACCTATTACGGTTTCGATGCGTAAATCGCGTATGTATACAATATCCATAGTTTCAAATTCACAAAGAGGGGAATTAAGGGTGAGTTATTAAACAAATTCAATAACTTAGCCAGTTTAATGCCATTATTTTCAAACGCAACTATACAGCGAAGCCGCCCCCTCTGCCAACAGCAGACGGGGGTTTATCTCGTAATTAACTAAAACAACTTGTTTAGCACCCCCGAATCCGGTATGATCACGCCCCTCAGATTTCCAGAGCCTGTTAGGTGTTGCCCACCAACAGGCTCTCTATATTTAAAGTATTGACTGGAGTCATCCATGGCTAGAGTATGTCAGGTCACAGGTAAAAAGCCTATGACGGGTAATAATGTATCACACGCGAAGAACAGAACGCGTCGTCGTTTTTTACCTAATTTACACAACCACCGTTTTTGGGTGGAAAGCGAAAAGCGTTATGTAAGATTACGTGTTTCAACATCAGGTATGCGCCTTATCGACAAAAAAGGCATCGACTCTGTATTGTCTGAAATGCGTGCTCGTGGCGAGAAGGTTTAAGGAGAAAGACTATGCGTGAAAAAATTAAATTAGTTTCGTCTGCAGGTACAGGTCACTTCTACACCACAGACAAAAACAAGAAAAACATGCCTGAAAAAATGGAAATCAAGAAATTTGACCCTGTTGTACGCAAGTATGTGACGTATAAAGAAGCCAAGATCAAATAAAGCTCCAATATACTGTAAAAAAACCCGCTCTTTATAGCGGGTTTTTTTATGCCTGTAATTTATGTGTAATTTACTTTCAAAAACAATAAAAATGCTGTGGTTTTAGACTATATTCAAAGCTAGATAAGAAAAATTTAAAGAATACAAAAAAATGGCTGAGATTTTTATCGGACGACAACCTATTTACACCCGAGACCTGGATGTATATGCCTACGAATTGATGTCTCACGCCACCACAAATAACACCGAGCCAGTTAAAGCTGATATAGCTACCTCACAGGTCATAATAAATGCCTTTATGGAAATTGGCATAGATAAACTGGTTGGCAAAAAAATTGCTTTCATTACCCTCACCGAACATTTTTTACAAAGTGACTATGAATTACCTTTACCCACAGACAATGTTATTTTAAAAATACCCGGCTATGTAAATGTAAACAGTGAAGTATTAGATGGCGCTAATCGCCTGGCTGACGCAGGATTTAAGCTAGCCCTGGATAATTACCTGCAACACCCCTCACTACAACCCTTAGCCAAAATAGCCAGCATTATAGACATCAATATTGAGCATTTATCTGCCGCTGAATTACGCGGCAATTTAAAGATATTGAATAATCGCCACCCGACCATTCTGGTAGATCACGTAAAAGATCATGATGCCTATGATTCCTGTCGCGACATGGGAGTAGATTTCATTCAGGGCTACTTCCTTAATCGACCTCACATTGTCAGCGGTGAATCTTTAGACTCCAACCAGATGAGCATTATTAACCTGCTTTCCACCCTGCATAACCCGGAAACCGACACAGATACGGTAGTTGATATTATCAGCAAAGATGTCGCCTTAAGTTATAAAATTTTACAACTCATGAATTCCGCTTTCTTTACCAGAACAACCAAAGTTGAATCCATTCAACATGCCACCGTCATGCTGGGCCGTAAGCAACTATGCACCTGGGCATCTATGATGGCGTTAAGCGGCATGAACGATAAACCCCGGGAACAAGTACGCATTTCGATGATACGGGCTCGCAACTGTGAGTTACTGGCAGAAAAAGCCCAGCTAAAAAATGCAGATAGTTTTTTTACAGTTGGCATGTTTTCATCTTTGGACTTGCTCATGGACCGTAGCCTGGAAGAATTAATTGCCCCTTTACCCCTGGCAGATAATGTAGTCGCAGCGCTTCTCAACCGAGAAGGTGAATTAGGTGAAGCCATCAACTGCACCCTGGCACAGGAAGAAGGCGACTGGATTAATATTCTCTTTGCGAATTTAAGCCCGGATGATTTATCAGATATAAATATCCAGGCCATTAACTGGGCTGAAGATGTGCTTAATAGTATTTAAAGGCAAAAACTTTCACCGCAAATTAACGTTAATATACGCAAATGTTTTTTGTTTGTGCGCTTGCGCGCTACAAACACCGCTTTTATTTGCGTAACTTGCGGTAAAATGTTTTGCCTGTAATCATAATTACTAAAAAAATATGCAAGATATATTCGTAGGCAGGCAACCCATCTACAACCGCAATCTTGGCATCTATGGTTACGAGATGTTATTTCGTGCCAATAGTGAAAACAATGCCAACACACAACTTTGTGAAGATGGCGCGACATCCCAGGTCATCATTAATACCTTTCTAGATATGGGCCTGGACAACCTGGTTGGCAAAAGCATGGCCAGCATTAATCTCACAGAACGTTTTTTACTGAATGATGATGCTTTGCCACTCCCCCCAGATCGAGTAATTCTGGATATACAGTCAAATACATCAATTAATGAACACACCCTTTCAGCCCTGCAACGCTTAAAACAAACCGGCTTCACATTAGCCCTTGAAGACTTTCACGAAACACCCAATTTTTCTGCCCTGCTTAAACTGGCCGATATTTTCAAAATGGATGTACGCAATACAACCAGGGATGAAAATTTATCTCGCATAAATAGCTTAAAAAAATATAACCTGAAAGTGCTGGCCGAAAAAGTTGAAACACTGGATGAATATGAAGATTATATGGATATGGGGTTTGACTATTTTCAAGGGTATTTTTTAAGTCAGCCCAGAATTATCAAAAGCAAAACATTAGAAACCAATAAACTATCTGTAATGCAACTCCTCTCTACCCTGCACGGTTCCGGTTCTGATATTTCTGAAATTGAAAAAGCCATTAGCTCAGATTTAACACTCAGCTATAAACTACTAAAACTGATGAATTCCGCTTTTTTTAATCTGCCAAATGAAATCGACTCAATCAAGCGCGCTGTAGTTTTTTTAGGCCGACGGAAACTCTCTGGCTGGGCATCCATGCTAGCCTTGAGCAGCATGAATGATCGCCCGGTAGAGTTAATTAAAATTGCCATGATGCGCGCCAAAACATGTGAATTAATCGCTAAACAATTACAACTCAACGAGGAAGACAAATATTTTACCGCAGGCATGTTCTCAGCCCTGGACATTTTAATGGAACAACCTATTGAAACACTCATTAACCCGCTTCCCTTAGCAGACGAAGTAAAACAGGCCATACTCAATCATACTGGAAATATTGGCATCATTGTAAAATGCAGCCAGTTACTTGAAACATCAGCTGCCGAAAAGTTATCCATTAAAGGCATTTCAAACACCGAATTATCTACACTCTATTTTCAGGCAAATAACTGGGTACAGGGAGTAACTCAATCAATCAAATAAGATTATCACCGCACTCCCGTTAACCACTAGAGGCATGAGTTGGGGGTGTCTCGATCAGAGTGAAACGCTCGCTAATCACATAACAATGCGCTTTAAACATAAACTAATTTCGTTTAACGGGACAGCAATGTAAGATTATATGTATTAGTTTTACCACATGTATTAGTTTTACCACACTGTTAACTTAAGATGCCCGTCATTCTCGATACCAACATTCGGATATGACGCATTAGTAGAGCACCAATTTTTTATACCATTTATTTTTCTCTTTTGATTTTTTTAATAGCTAAACTCTACTTAATTTAATTCACCCTAGAAAGATCAGTTGAAAGTGCGCTTAGAGTGTAAGGCCTTGATGTGCATAGTGAATTCAAAAAATGCGAAGTCACCTTATTGCTGATAAGTAGATTTTTGAATTTGCCAGGCGCGTCAAGAGGTTACGCTATAAAGATGCGGTCAACTGATTTTCCCAGGTTCACGGCTCAGTAATAAATTACCCCAGTCATCGGGCTGACAAAACCAGTTAACATCGATAAATGTTGTAGACACCGTTTCAAGAACCAGGGCCGGGCCACTAACTTTCTGTCCACGAACCAGCTCATCTCTCTGATAAACCATCACCGGTTGCTCAAAGCCATAGCAACTTACCTGACGAGGTTCACTCGACTTTAACCCGGCCTTATTTTGCACAGGTAATTGAAATAACGGCACATCACCTTTTATACTCACTCGCAAATTCACCAGCTCCACATCCATACCTAATTCATGACCATAGGTATTTTTATGCAGCTTATGAAAAGCTTGTTCGATATTTTTTAAATCTGCAAGCCAGGGTAAATTTAATGTAAAGCTCTGACCTTTATAACGTAAGTCCATTGAGCGCTGTAATCTGGGTTCCGCTGTTAATTCTTTTTGCATATCACTCACACCACGGGCCTCTAGCTCAATAAATACATCTTCTAGTTGCTGCTGATCACTACTTAATAACCCTTGTATACAACTATGTGATAACTCACGCCCAGCCTGTGCCACCAACATACCTAAAGCAGACAGGACACCGCCATGTATTGGCACAATGGCACGTTGCATTTTCAACGCATCGGCTAAGGCACACACATGCAAACCACCTGCGCCACCAAAGCAGGTCAGGGCAAAATTCTGGGGGTCAAACCCTCGTTGCACTGATATTGTTCGCAGGGCACGCACCATATGCTCATTAGCAATTTGAATTATTCCCTGTGCTGTAGCCTCAATTGATTTATCAAGTAGTTCCGCCACATGTTTCATCGCCCCCTTCGCCGCAGCCATACTTAGCCGCATCCCATCACCTAAAAAACCATCGACCTGTAATCGACCCAGAACAAGATTTGCATCGGTTACCGTTGCCTGAACCCCTCCCTGGCCATAACACGCCGGCCCCGGTTTAGCGCCCGCAGACTCGGGCCCAACATGTAATAAACCACCCGCATCCACGTGAGCAACTGAACCTCCACCAGCACCAATGGTATGCATATCCACCATGGGTACAGCAACCGGGTAATCACCAATACTGCCTTCCGAGCTTAATTTAATTTCCCCATCTATCAGCGCGACATCCGTAGAGGTGCCCCCCATATCAAAACTCAGTAATTTAGATTCACCACTTAAACTTGCAACATACTGAGCCCCCTTCAGCCCCCCCGCCGGCCCGGATAATAATAAATTAACCGCATACTGACCCGCATGAGTAGCCTGAATGGTGCCACCACTACTTTGTAAAACAGATAAGCCGGGCTTTGTTGCACCCGGCTTAACACGCTTTTCAAGATTCAGGCGTAAACGATTTAGATAGCCCTGCATTAAAGGGCCAACATAGGCATTTAACGCGGTTGCCATTCCCCGTTCATATTCTTTATATTCGGGTAGCACATCACTGGAGCAACTTACAAAAATATCACCAAAGCGTTCAACTAACTGTTTCTGTATTGCCCGCTCCTGGCGATTATCTAAAAACGAAAATAATAAATTAATGGCAATGGCCCGGGGGTTAACCTTCTCAATTGCAGATAACAATGAATCCATATCTTGCGGCCCCATAGCTTGCAACAACTCTCCCCTGGCGGACAGGCGAGTACCCACTTCAACGCAACAATCAGCGGGGATCAATGGCACATGGGGTCTAGGCATCAACTTATATAACTCACGTCGCGCCTGGCGACCAATAGTAAGTACATCCGCGAAACCTTTGTTGGTGATATAAGCAGTTTTAACCCCCTTGCCTTCCAGCACTGCATTCGTTGCCACGGTGGAGCCATGAATTAACTGCAAACCATCAAGCGAAATATTTAATTCGTCTATACCCTGCAATATTGCCCGTTCCGGCGCATCGGGTGTAGACAACACTTTGTGAATGCGAATTAAATCACCATCAAAATAAACAAAATCGGTAAATGTGCCGCCGGTATCGACGCCGAGCCAGTGCCTGGTCATAATTATTAAGTGCGCATTATAAAAACCGTTATATTATATGAAATTATCTCCGTAGGGTGGAACAAGGGCCGCGGATCCACCTGGGTTACCAAAATTATTGACACATCTTCTTCGCATAACCCACCCTATGCAAATATTTTTAGTATTTTATCTTGTACGATTACGGTTTCCTGATACTATTTTGCCCCATGTCAGCACTCATTCAAGCCAGTAACTTGCACCGATTTTATGGGGACACCCATGCAGTAAACGATGTTTCTATTGAACTACATCAGGGTGAGATTTTAGCTCTACTCGGACCTAATGGCGCGGGTAAATCCAGCTGCCTGCAAATGCTCTGCGGAGTACTTGCCCCTGGTGGAGGAGAGATAATCATTAATGGGGTAGACCTTCTCGATAATCCAAATTGCGCTAAACAGGATATTGGTTATTTACCGGACAAACCCCCTCTATATCCGGAACTGACCATCGATGAATACCTTACTTACGCTGCACGCTTACGCCGGGTTAAAAAATCCCAGCTAAACCCTCTGCGTGAACAAGCGATGCAAAGATGCGGCCTTGAGAATTATAACAAACACTTAATAGGTAATTTATCCAAGGGCTACCAGCAACGAGTCGGCATAGCACAGGCAATTATCCACCAGCCCAAAATCATTATTCTTGACGAACCCACCGTCGGGCTTGACCCGATTCAGATGGTTGAAATTCGCAAATTAATACGCCAGCTGGGAGAACAACACGGGGTTATTTTATCCACCCATATATTGCCTGAAGTTCAGGCGGTATGTAACCGGGTGCAAATGATCCATCAGGGCAAGTCGGTCATAAACAAAAAAATAAACGAACTTAAACAAACAGATCAAGTTACCCTGAGACTACAAAACGCACCAAATTTGGAATCCCTTAAGTTGCTACCCAAGGTTGAGTCAATTAAAGAAACATCAAACGGCTATTATTTACTCTCGGGAAAAGAACTGCATACCTCACTAACTGAGATAAGCCAGTACTGTGTAGAAAAAAACTGGGGTTTGCTGGAGCTATGCCCAAGAGAAAACAACCTTGAGCAAGTATTCCTTAATTTAACCTCAGGCGAAGACAGCCTTAACACCGAACCGGATGCCGCATGATATGTCAAATTGCACTGCGTGAATTACGCAGTCTTTTTTTAAGTCCATTAGCGTGGATAATTCTAGGGGTTATTCAGGGCATTATGGCCTGGAAATTTCTCGGCTTTATTGATTATTTTTTTGAACTACAACCTGAACTAATAAAAATTAAAAATGCACCGGGCGTAACCGATTTAATCGTCGCACCGCTTTTTGATTTTTCAAAAGTATTACTATTAATTATATGCCCACTCATCACCATGCGCCTACTCAGTGAAGAAAAGCAAAGTGGCTCATTAAAACTATTATTATCCTCGCCAATTTCTATGACTGAAATCATACTGGGTAAATACCTGGGCGCACTGATATTTTTTATTATCGTTATTTTAATCATTAACCTGATGCCATTAACCTTACTCTCATCAACCAATCTGGATATGGGTAAATTCGCATCAGGTATGTTAGGGCAATTTTTAACTGTCGCCGCTTTTATCTCCCTGGGCCTGTATATGTCTTCACTTAGCAAACAACCGGTTAACGCCGCTGCTGGCACATTTGGCCTGCTTATTTTATTTTTAATAATCAATATAGCAGGTAATGCCACATCTGAAGGTGATAACTTTTTTAATTATCTATCAATAACACACCACAGCATTCAAATGTTACGCGGCATTGTTAACACGGCGGACATTGTCTATTTCGTTCTATTTAGCCTGGGCTTTATTTTACTCAGCATTCGACAACTTGATTCACAACGGTTGCAAAGCTAATGCAAGTTAGCAAAAAAACTCAACTACAATATCGAATTCAGCATATTCTATTTATTTTTCTATTACTTGGCTGCATTGGTTTTGCTGGCTGGTTGAGCAATGAATATAACCTACGTAGCGACTGGACTGCAGGTAAACGACACTCTTTAAGTGAAGACACAACACGCCTGTTAAAACAATTACCTTTTGAAGTTAAATTGCGCAGCTACCAGCAGGATGACCCAGACTTGAATAAGGCAATTAATGAAATACTTAATCGCTATCAAAATAATAAGACCAACTTTTCTTTTGAGTTAATTAATCCTGACATTTATATAGAGCAGGCTAAAGCTGATAACATTCAACAATATGGCCAGACGATTATTGAATACAATGATAAAACTGAACGCATAGATAGCCTGTCTGAAGAAACCATTAGCAATGCATTAATTCGTCTACACAGGAACAACAAACCCAGACTACTTTTTTTAAGTCGGCACGGTGAACGAAGCGTTGTTGATAACTCACCAGTTGGCTATAGCCAACTGGCTAACAAATTGATGAGCAAAGGATTTGAAGTCAGTGAAATTAATTTAATACAACAAAACTTAACTATAGAGAATACGGTTCTTATAATGGGATCGATTAACAACCCCCTGCTGGATAATGAGCAGAATAAAATACTGCAGTTCATTAAAGAGGGCGGACAACTACTATGGCTGCAGGACCCGGCATTAAATGAATCCCAGTTAAGCTTATCTAATATTTTAAATATAAATTTCATTGATGGCGTTGTGGTTGATAATAACCAGGAAGTGAATCGCATGCTTCAACTTAGCCATCCTGCAGTTATTCCAATACTTGAATATAAACGCCACCCAATAACAGAAAAAATGCAGTACTTCACTTTATTTACAACTGCGGCGGCGATATCAAGCAACAATAATAACCAGCCCGACTTCAACTGGATTAGTTCTGACCTGCTAATCACCTCTGAGAGTAGCTGGTCTGAAACAAGTAACTTTATACTCGGCATCGATTACAATAAAGAAGAGGATTTTGCAGGGCCTCTTAGTATCGGCATTGCGCAACAACGCCAAATCCAGCTAGATAAAGAAAAAACCAGTCAAAGAATCGTAATAATTGGTGACACGGATTTCATTGCTAACAACAAACTTGGCAACGGTGCCAACCTTGAGCTGATCCTTAATACGTTCAACTGGCTCACCCAAAACAACAAACTTATTTCTATTGCTCCTAAAAATGCACCTGATCAACAATTAAATCTTTCTGCCCCCGTCGCCGCTACTCTTGGGCTGGTTTTTTTAATTGCGCTACCATTATTATTTTTTATATCTGGCGCTGTTATCTGGTTTAAGCGACACAAAAAATGACCACTGCACATGAGTAGCCGCAATTGGGTCAATCTAGCTTTATTTATTTTTTTAATGATGGCTATTGCTGTTTTTATAAGTAAAAAAAACAGCACTACTAAAACTCAACATCTGAGTTCACTTAAAATAGAAGAGATAACTGAAATCCGTATCCCCCGGGAACAGGGTAAAGATATCGTCTTCAACAAACGTGATGACACCACCTGGTTTATGCTTAAGCCTTACCCGGTAAAAGCCCACCAATTTAGACTAAATACCCTGCTTGGCTTAACACAAACCCTCATCCAGAAAAGTTATGATGCGGACTCCCTCAATTTATCAGATTATGCATTAGAGCAACCCAGGGCACGCATTATATTTAATACCACGGAAATTTCATTCGGTAAAATTAACCCCGTAAACAATAAACGTTACTTGCTCGCTGAAAATAAAATTTTACTGCTTGATGACCAGATATACCCACTAGTTAGCGCCCAGGCTTCCAGCTTTATCGATTTAGCTTTACTACCAGATAACTTTAAAATAACTAAAATTGAAACACCTGCAACCACAGTTGAACTAATTTCTAATAATCTATGGACGGCATCCAATAAAAACAAATTAAATGCAGATCAAATACAAGCCTTCTTACAACACTGGAAATCTGCACAGGCATTTGCTATTCATGCCTATTTAAGCCGAAAAAATCTGGGTGAAATTAAAATAAGTTCACAAAGTAAAATCATTACTTTTGAAATCACAGATGATGACCCCTGGCTAATTCTTGCATCGCCAGAATTAAATATCGAATACCATCTTGATAAATCACAGAAAAATATTTTATATGGCATTTTAAACATGGCCCCCCCCAGTGCCTGAATTACCTGAAGTAGAAACATCACGCCGTGGAATAGAACCTCATATTCTCAATAAAAAAGTTACCGATGTCATTATTCGCCAGAAAAAACTACGCTGGCCAATAACTGCAACGTTAAAAAAGCAACTTATTGAACAGACTATTCAACAGGTCGAACGAAGGGGTAAATATATTTTATTGTGCACACAAGCGGGAACGGTAATTTTGCATTTAGGCATGTCGGGCAGTTTACGCATTCTCAATAAATCTGTCAGTGCAGAAAAACATGATCATTTTGATATTGTATTTAGCAACAATAAAGTTTTACGCTTACGCGACCCGCGTAGATTTGGCGCTGTTTTATGGACAAAATCTGATCCGCTCAAGCATAAATTATTAAAAAACCTTGGCCCCGAACCTCTGAGTGATGAATTTACTGCCGAGTATTTATTTAAAGCTAGCCGTAATAGAAAAATCGCCATTAAAACATTTATAATGAACAGTCAAATGGTGGTTGGTGTCGGCAATATATATGCTAACGAATCATTATTCAGTGCCGGCATTAATCCTAAACGGGCAGCTAATAAAATTTCCCTGGTTCGATACCAAAAACTGGTTTCTGCCATAAAAAATATCTTAATGAAATCAATTGAACAGGGTGGTACAACGCTTAAAGACTTTATCAATGAAGACGGCAAGCCCGGTTATTTCCAACAAACTCTTTGTGTATATGGCAGGGCCTCTAAGCCATGCATAAATTGCGACAAACCAATTACACAAATCACCCAGGCTCAACGCTCCACTTTTTACTGTAGTCATTGTCAGAAATAAAACTAGTCTGATTACTCTACACTAACCAACTGATTATTAAGAGCTTGAGTTTTCTTACAATTGTTTTAGGATGTAGTTTTTTATAACGATAATTTTCTCGATGCAAAAAAGAAAACAAATTAAATGGGGGCAGGTACTGGGTGCTATAATTTTTACTGCTCTATTTGTAGGGCTGATTCTTCTAGGGCTATATATTGATAACGATGGACAATTTGATAGTACATTTTTTGAAGATGTCGGCAAAACAATGGAAGGGCAATATTAAAATAGCAGGCCAAAAGCCCAAATCGTCTTTCGACCTAGGGCTTATGACCTACAACTATCTTATTTTTCCAGGGTTAAAGCTTATCAGCTTCAGATGCCAGATATTCTGCAACCCCACCTGGCGTAGCATCCATACCCTTATCACCTTCTTTCCAACCCGCGGGGCAAACTTCACCATGCTCTTCATGGAACTGAAGCGCATCGACCATGCGTAGCATCTCATCAATATTACGCCCCAGAGGCAGATCATTAACAACCTGATGACGAACCATGCCCTGAGTATCGATCAGGAATGAACCGCGGAAAGCAACACCTGCTTCAGGGTGCTCAACATCATATGCCTGGCAAATATCATGCTTTACATCAGCAACCAGGGTATAACCTACCTGACCTATGCCACCATCATTAATAGCGGTATTACGCCATGCATTATGTGAAAACTGTGAATCAATAGAAACACCAATCACTTCAACATTACGCTTTTTAAATTCATCCAGACGATGATCAAATGCAATTAGTTCTGATGGACAAACAAAAGTAAAATCAAGAGGGTAAAAGAAAACAACTACATTTTTACCTTTAGTTGCA
>Ga0316207_10000258_pt1 | contig 100823 bp, 114 predicted proteins | sample 6weekpyrite_MG_FD_204943 | JGI IMG/M metagenome (GOLD analysis project Ga0316207, IMG submission 204943) | Microbial mat bacterial communities from mineral coupon in-situ incubated in ocean water Damariscotta River, Maine, United States -... | ecosystem: Environmental > Aquatic > Marine >...
AAGCCATTGACAGGGTGTAAGCTTATATGGCCGGTATCCACTCCTAACCCCACTACTCCAGTCGCCCATCAAGCAACTCGATGGGTTTTGCTTTTTTAGTCATTCTCGGGTGGGATTCAAATAATGGGGAGCGCCGCGAGGCAACATTGACAGAGAAGAGCAGCGTAGCGTATCGCTGCTGTCAATGTCGCTCGACCTCCTTAGAAGGGTGGTAAGAATGACATCAATTAAAACATCAAGTCGGGCATCGCCTGGCTTGCTCTTATTAACAACATACCACCCACCCTTACAACGATATCTAACCAGACTGGCACAGCCAGTCTGGTGAACTGGATTAAGACCTCTCCCCTGCCAGTAGCCCAACCGCGAGCGTAGCAATGCGGCGTGATCGATGGCCTTGGCCATCATTGCCTGCGCCTGGGCCTAGCCCGGCGCGAATCACCGGACCAGAAACAACCATGCCTGGTTAAAATGAAATCAATGTTTGGGGTACGACAAGGAGAGGGATTGAAGCCCGAAGGGGCGAGACACTGGCAGCACCATCGCCAGTGGCTCGATGCTATGCACGAAAGCCCGTCCCCAAAGGGGCGACCATAAAGAGGTTATAAATTTAAAGGTTAGCGCGTAAATCTGATAATTTTAGTATTTACCTTAGCAGTAGCAAACGTTGTATTAGGCAATATCTCCAACTCTTCAGCCTCATCATGGTCAAAGGTGATCGGCACCAAAGCAACTAATGTAGCTAATTCATGACCATTACGCCCAAGCAAAGAAAGCGCCGCTTCTACATGTTTTTTAACGTGTCTAAATGGTGGGTTCATGATAATCCTAGGATATTCAACCTTGCCCACCGCCTCGGCTGTATACTCTAAAAAACAGCGGTTAATAGGGTTAATGTATTGGTCGCCCTTAAAGCGCTTTCTAATAGCCTTACAAAGGCTAGCCTCCCGCTCAATAGCAACCAGCTCATTTACTGAATGACTAGCATCAAAAAGTGCTTTTAAAAGTGCCCCTGTACCCGCTTCTGGATCAACAGTTAAATAGTCACCTGGGGGGCCTAAATACTCAACCATTCGGGCGGCAACTTCTGGCGGGGTAACATGGCATTCTGTGCTTGAATGAACCGCAATTGCTTCAACGGGATCAGGAAGCGCCATTTCTGGCGCTCCTGTTCTTTTTGTAACAAGCATGGTTTTAGGCTTTTTAGGACGTTGATAAACAGACTTATCCATTATGAAGCCTCTTTATTTTCCAAAACCACATAATCAGATTCGGGCGCTGGGTGCTCCTTTGAATCAGTGAGAAATACAGCTACCCACGAGCCACTAAATCCGCGCTCATTTGGATTTTTGCAAACACGAAAACGAAAACCACCACATTGACTGGTGGATGTGCCGCGATAATCTTTATAGATCGCTTGGAATTCAGCTTTAGTCATTTCCAACACCTCAAAGGTGTAGAAATTAGACCACATCTTCCCGGTAACTTGTGCCGCCTTGAAATTAAGAACAGGTGGTTTTTTTGGCTTCTCTGCTGGCACAACATAACCGCAGTTTTGCATCAGCTCGCGCCACTCTGTTTCTGATAGGGAGAGTTCTTTACTGTTTGCAATATGCAAAGGCAGCGGTGCGGAAGAAGTTAAAACCCATTTATCGCCGTCTTTTTTGGCCTTTGGACTGTGTGCGCCGTGCTCACGAACAAAGGTTTGAATAATGGCGGGTTTAAAATCGCCGCTGAAGTACTCAACCTCCCCAAGCTCTGAGCGCTCATAAGCAAGGCGGTTTAAAATGTGTTCTATCCAGCGTGATTTTATTTCACTATTAGCCTGTTTTGCATGATGCTCTATACAAATATCAATGACCTCTTGAACGGTTTTTTTATTTTCCTCAAGCATTTGGTATAGAGACTCATCCTTAAACCAAGGGGCAGCACTACCTGTTTTTAGTTGAGCGTCGCTATAAAGTTTTGCTTTTGCGGCTTTAACTTGTGGATCTGGTTCGTTATTGATTTTTTCCCATAGGCCAATACAAATACAAGCGTGATTAATACCACGCTGAAAATCCCGCAACTCTTTAAGCAGAGTCTTAATGCGACGTGCTCTAACATCGGGGCGCGATTTTCTGTTGGCGTGCCGCTCTACTCCTTCAGCACGATAACCCCAATATCTGGCAGTCTTTGACGCTTGAACGGCCTTATCCATCGCGGAGTGTATACGCTCTTGATCTTTGCGAGCTTTGCGCTCTGAATGATGCCCAACTAAAATAGGTTGACCCATATAAAAACGCTCTGAAAGAGCATTAGCGGCACCGTGGAAGGCATTGGCTTCTTCTGCTCTGCACCCTGCCAGACTATCGAATCGCTCGGCTTTAACTTGTGCGCGTTCTACTAGCGTGGTTTCTTCCGCTTCGATAGACCCAACCAGCTCAATACAAATATCTTCGCGTTCTGGCGACCAGGAAGGGGAAAAAAAGAGTTCTTGCTTAGGAGCCCACTTGAAGCCAGCGGCTTTTACACGATCGAAGATGTCATCATCTAACCACTCATCAAAGTAAAGGCGAAGCTTATTATCTTCAACAGAATAGGTAGCGCGACCGTCAACAGTATTATCAGAAGTAGTTTCTTGCATTTTTCTAGTCTCCAAAGACTTGGCTCAGTGGCCGGGTTAATCAACTAATTACATGTATGATTGTAACAAAAATTTACCGTGTAAACAAGCATTAAAATCATTTAAAGCTATGTATTTATTGGTTTTTTTGTGAATTATGAGACCTTGCAAGGCAGGGTCAGATCGCTCCGCGAATCTGATCATGGCGACCGATTTGCCGTGTGAGCTGTGGCCTGTCAATGGTGGCCGATAGGCCACTTGCGAAGCCATTGACAGGGTGTAAGTTCATATGGCCTGTACCCCTCCCCTACTGACTCCATCCATGAATTGGGCACCTAGAAAGACTGGCCGTAATGATATGAAAAGGTGAATAGTCCAGAATCAAATACGCGAGAAAGGTACTAAGCTATCCAGGCCTTTTTTGCTTTTAAAAATGATCTGACATCACCCTCCAAACCCAAGGTGCTATTGGGTTTTCATTAGCCCATAAACCTACCTGATTTTCTTTCGCAACATCTTCAAGTCTCAGCAAGCCACGATCACCACTATAAGGTCGATGAACCCACGCCATTCCATGACTAACCATCAATTGGTTTACTTCTGTCCCACCCAAAAAAACATATGCTATATAATGACCAGACCTATCTCTTTTTCCTCTATTTACTAACCTAATCTCAACTACTTTACCCTCTATTAACTTTGTTAAATATTCTTTCGATATAGATCCAAAAGGCTGAGTAAGTTCATCCGCATCAATTGCCGCTAGCCTTATTATTCTTTGTTCTCCACCGATGGAGACAAAAATAGTATCTCCATCAACAATCTCCGTCACTTCTGCTGTAACTAAAGTTTCATCAGCAACAGCGTATGAAGTAATAAATAGTGATACAAAGATAAAAAGTGCTCTAAAAAGCATCTTTATATTTTTCTGGGATTTTATGTTTAAGTAATAATTGACCATGATTACATGGAATATCATTCATTAGCTGTTGGTATGCTAATTCATCATATGCAATTGACAGATAAGCTAGCAAATCCACATATAGATCAGAAAATATAACTAAACGTTTTAATTCATTTACGCTTGGCTCATAGTGACACCGAGAAACCATCTCGTGGTGATAGCTATCAAATATTCTTGCTGCTGCAGGAACCCTCTTTCCCGTATCAGTTATAAACTTCGATACACCAGGTGATTTCACCGCAGAAAAAGCAAATCCCGAAAAAAGGAATAATCCCAAAACAAAAACGTTAGTAACACTTTTCAATTTAATCCCCATAATATTAAACAATCTACTAAATACTGCTTATTAATCCTTATATATTGAAGGCAACATTGGCGGCGCATCTATATTCCATTTCAAATCCCAACACCACCGATTTTTACTAGCGTCTTGAACATCATCTTGAAATAAGTTCCTCAGTTTCTTATCCCTTTTTTCATTATTTGAAGAACCAATAATGAAAAGTTCAGTTGGATGGATACCTGAATCAAGTAATAAAAAATCTGGATATAAATCATCCGTGTCAGATGCATCAAAATCCATCTGAACAGAAAATATTCTTGATTTTAAATGCGCCAAAAGGCGCAAGCCTTTATCTGATGAGAAAGGTAGAAGATCACGTGTAACCGTTATTCCCACCAAATTAACAACACTTAAATTCTCACTCTTACTTCTATCTAAAGTCATAATTGCAACAAAATGACTATCCTCTGAAAGGCACGAGTTAATATCCCCATCCTGGCAATAATCATCAATAAACTTTTCGGCATGATCATTATTCAACCAATACGAGAAATTTCCAGGAAGATGCTTAATATTGACGCGGTATCCATATTTAGATTTGGTGAAGTTTTTTAGCAACCCTATTGCAATCATCCGCTTCGACTCCCCATTATCTGACAATAATAGGTTGTAATGCTTCTTCTCCGCAGACCTAGTTATTTCGTCTTTACGACCTATAACAAACGGCTCTGGGATATATAAATATTCTGTAAGTGGTATCTTTTTTATAATTATTTCTTCTGCAGCCTGAGTTAAATATTTATAGAGAACAAAATAGTTCCTTTTATTACTCATCCTGGGGCTCCACCGTGTAAAGCCTGATTTCATCCATAGCAATTCCAACAATGCCTGCAAAGACATCTTGCTTCTTTTTTTACCGCTAACACTAGATGAAGACGAACTAGATCCACTACTTTCAGAATTTGAAGATGAATTAACACCAATGCTTTCAGTAATTTTTACTGAAAACATTCCATCATCATTTTCTTCCACAGCATTACTTTTATATACAGACAAACCAGATAATGTTGTTGGTGAATCATAATGAGGGCAAAAAGGTGCGTGTTCGCTGCCTGTTTTCGGAAAACGAGCTAGAAAGTGTTTATCTTTTTGTGAAATATATAAAGGAAGTTTCTTGTTAGGAATGCATAAACAAAATGCTTCCTCACTCTTGTGGGCAACAAGAATATTTTCTTTTATTTCAGGGTTATTCTCAAGCCAGGACAATGTGAAATTTTTAGACCCTACCTGAACAGTAATGTCATTCACAAGAACCCCCTACACAATTGGTTAGTTTTTAAACCCTTTCAACTTCGCAACTTTAAAGTAATATTCAAAAGCCTTAAGAAGATCTTCATTGCAACAATGTTTTAGATAATCAGCTCCATAACTATCCATTGCCTGTTCTTTGTTTTCGAATGGCCCTTTGTTAATCGACCATAACCAGGTAAACCAGTACCATTCAACTTCATTTTCTGGAATATATTTATGCTTAAACAAAAGGCATAGCGCAGCCTGACATAACCATATTGGAGTTTCCGCACCTGGCTTAGTTCGCTTTAACAACCAAGTACGAGAAATACTAAAACTTCGACGTGGAAAAACTTCTGTAGCAATGGCGGTATTTTCAAGATCCTCTGCTAGCTCATGTAATGACTTGCCTTCATCGTCATAATATTTGAATAGCTTCTTTACAACCTGAAAACGTTGACTGTAAGCCTTATCACAAACAGACAGAATATCCTTACTATCATTCATCAAAAAAGTCAGTCCTGATTTTTTAAAACGAGGTATTAATAAATGTTTTAACAATACATGTAGCTGTTGTTGAAAATAATTATCACAGCATAATAGATACATTTCATAGTCTCCAAAGACATGGCTCATGGCCAGAAAATTTGTATTACAATTTCATTCTATGACCTCATTACCAAACTTGCAAGTAAAAACAAATCAACTTGAATAACATTGTCATGAATTAAATCTAATTACTTCTTAATTTACTATTGGCATTTTGTTTTTAAAAATAAAAAAAATCACTGGTGCAGACTGCACCAGTACTAACTAAAGACTATTAAAAGACTAAAAAGGACTAAGGATGTTCGTTATATATAAAAGGTTAACGAAAACAAAAAGATAGAAGCTGTTTCGTGTTCATTGGTGCATTCGAAGTACATTATTCATGCATCTTAAGTACACCAATCCTACATGCGATATACACTACTGATGCGTATTGGGTACGAAATAAATGTCACGGAAATACACGCTATTGTGGATAACTTTCTTTTTTTGGCATAATTACATAACATTCATGTCGCGCGAGTACACCATTACTAGTCCCCTTCCCTCTGTTCACGATTGAAACTAACGCAATACATGCCTTACTGAACATCATATAGCATGAATTACCTGTACGAAAATGTATTCATGTCGCTTAAGTACACCCTTTCCTTTGATTTGAGACGTGGTAGGCAGCAAAAACTATATTTTAAGAGTCCTGCGCAGGACTCAAATACAAAAAATATAATATATTTATCTATAGGGATATCGCTAAATACTGTTAACTGTATGAAAATAAAGAAAAAAGCATAGCTTATGTCGGTCAAGTACACCCTACTTCGTCCGAATAGTCCTGCACAGGACTGGTAATTTATATATTGATAACAAAGAAAAAATAAGCAAGAAAAGGGAGAAAATATCGGATATAGGCATATAGATTTATATGTCTAGTAGTCTATTTGGGCGCAAAATTAAGATTAATGTCGGGTGAGTACACCAACAAAAGAAGTATATGTCGCGGAAGTACACTCAAATTATATAAGACCGAAGTGGTGCCGGTAGAATTTAGGTTCTTTTCCGCCAAAATTCGAGTTCAAATGGCGCTGTACGACCAGTCCCTGTAATTTCGAAATCACACCAACCATGATCATCGCGCAACTGAGTAAGAATGGCCTCCATCCTGGGCCTAATTCTGCTCCTATTGCCGTCCCACTCGATAACATCAGCTATATATTCAAGCTTTGCTTTGTAGTGTTTTCCTTGCGTGCTCAGAAAACGGTGTAATGCACGTCCATTAGCCGATTTGATTTGTCTGCGTATTTTCCAGTTGAAAAAAGTACACTGCTCTTTTAACCACTTAACAATAATTGGGGAAAATTGTGCAAGGATGAACCCCTGCTCTTCAAATGTTCGCCACTTAATATCTACAAGCCTAATCTTTTCCCCGGCCCACGACTCACCGAAATACATATCCTTACACCGGGTTTCCAGCTCAATACTGACGTGGTTAAGTCTTTTTATTGAGGCAAGCGTTGATTTATAGTTGTTGCCAGCCTTGGTAAGGCCTAATTCCTGATTGATTTGAGAAATAGTGGCCAGCGTGACTTGTACTGTTAATTTACCATCACCATCTTTCAACCATGAGTCATTATCATTCAGTGGTACAGGCAGCTTTCCACCCTGTCCAATAAGTCTTCTCTCAGACAGCTGAAGCAAAGCAAACAAAACATCCTCATCATCGATCGTGACTGGAGGACCAAAACGACGCCCCTTACCAAAAGGCGTTTCAAATGGATACGCAAGGTCTTTATCTAGAAGAGCAGGTTGTTTGCTTGCAGGAACAGGAATAAAGATTGGGAGTCGTGCAAGCAGTGTTGGTATGGCGTTTTTGTCAGCAACTGGATATGATTCAAATAATCCCAGCTGTTCGCCTTTGGCAAGATTCAGATTTGCGGATTCTATTATTTTTCGTCCAATATTACTTTTTGAAACAGCAGCCAGATCTTGATGGGATGCCTCAGTTGTTTCAATCTCTGTAATATCTGACACATCAACTTCTTGAGTCTTTGCCAACACGGCTCGTTCTTGCACTTTGGCGCTAATTCGACTTAGAGCTTGCTCCATTCGTTTGGTGCTGCCCATACCAACACTCTCCCCAATAGTAAATACACAATATGCTGTGCTTTCAATAAGCATCATATACAAGAATACATTATTTGCAACAACTGATTGTTATGTACTACCAAGTGTGTGCTACTATCAAGTGTGAGAGCAGTCCTGCGCAGGACTGCTACCTAAATGATACAGAGGGACGACATTATATGGACGAAAACAATGAAAACCCGCCAAACGATTATGCCCACCTCAAAGTGCTAACTATCGGCAACCATAAAGGTGGAGTGGCCAAGACAACACTATCCAAGATAATAAGTGAGTATTGTGTACGGAAAGGTAAACGAGTACTCGGCATTGATATAGATCCCCAGTGTAATTTTTCAGGACGATTTGTGAATATGAATTCTGAAGATGGCGCTCCCCCACCCCACCCTGACTTCGATCCAGCTGATCCTGCATGGGATGATTTGCCATATGCTCCACCTGGCTACTGGTCAATTTCTGAATTTTTTAAACTCGGATATGTCGAGCCTTATCCTACTGACTATGAAAATATGCGTTTTATTCCCGCACACAAAAAGGATCTAACCCAATTCCTTGAGCAAGTTGAAAAAAACGAGATCGAAGATGTGGTAATTGGCCACATGCGTGAAATGCTATCGATGGATTATTACCAGGAAGAGTTCGATCTTGTCATTATTGATACACCACCGCAAACTTCATCATTAACAGCCTCTGCCACGCGTGCCGCTACACATCTGCTGATCCCTACAGAAATGCAGGAAGATTCCGTTGCTGGTATGGCTGACATGGCACAGTTATGGCAGGCCGAAAATCAAACACGCCTAGGCAGTAAGCTAGAGATGGTTGGAATCTTACCTACAAAATATGATTCAAACTCCGCATCACAAAGGCACACTTTAGAAGCGCTTGAAAAGAACAAGACGCTAGGAAAAAGCCTAATTGATCCACCAATGCGATATCTCCAGACTTATGCCAATAGCTCGTCAACCTATGCAAACCCACGATCTTTGTTTGAAATGCACGAAAAGACTGCGGCACGGAAGGAAGCAGAAGCTTTCTGTGAGGTTGTTTTTAAGAGGGTTTTTGGATAATGATTGAGAAAAGCGAAGATAAAAAACAGCGCAAACGCCCGACAATAAAACGTTCAGGTGTCCAGGCGAAGACAATAGACAATGTAGCGAGAAAAGTAGTGGCTGCACAAGCAGCCAACGTTCTCGAATTTGAGCAACGGCAAGTTCCTTTGTCAAAAATACACATATGGGATAGCCAGCCAAGAACCTTACATTTAACAATTGAAGATGTATGCAGAGGCAATATACTCGATGACGATGAGCATGCGCTTATCAAGAATGATGAACTTTTACAGATAAATACATTGGCATTAAGTATTGCAAAGCAGGGTCTAATTAATTCTCCGATCGCTTACGCCTTGCCGGGAAAGGATGTTCAATTAATTGGCGGTGAACGACGAACCTTAGCAAGCATCTACGCGCTATTTCATATAGTCCCAAGTGGAGAGGCGGGTGTTGAGTACGAAACAATACACAACGAATCACCAGATCGATCGCTTTTAGAAACAGAAAGAATGCTTTTAAAGGTTTTCCCAAAAAAACCAGACGAAATAGAGCTTGAATGTCTTGCTATGACAGACAATGCGAATAGGGAAGACCTGTCTATACCAGACAGGCTTCGTTGGGCTATTCGGTTTGACGATAAAAAACAAAAACGAAATCATCAAATTGAACATCGTGAACTAATAGCCACACTTGGCCTTAGTCGATCCAGGGCGTTTGCATGGTTAAAAGTGTTAAATGAGCGTTCTGATAAGTGGGTTTCTTTGGTGATTGAAAAGGTCTGTAACAATAAAGCAAACTTTAAAAAACTTGAACAACTGGCTGAGGCCAACCCAGAGGATAGGGAATCTCTATACAAAGCATGGTTTGAGAGTCCTGCGCAGGACTCCAAGACCAAGATTCCGCTTGGTGTCAGTACTAATCTAGATGCCATACGTTCATTAGTGCTAAAAAACATACCAGAAGAACACCGTGAACATTTTGAAAAAATTAATTGGAAGAAAGCAAAAAATGCAAAAAATGGCTTTGCTGAGTTCCTGAATATTTGGGAAAAGCAGCATGACTGATAAAAAACTAAAGCCTTTGAAAGCCACTCCTGTAATCAAAAAAGTGACGGTTAGAATGCCAGCCAATCTCAAGAGACAGTTACCAATGCAGATTTTGTCAGACGGCTATAACATGCGCCAAAAGAGCACTTGGGTTGTCGAGTCGATTCGATCGTTAATGCAAAATAAAGACTGGGAGGGCGCTTTGCTGTCAGAATCCATTGTGTCGGCAGATACACAAGACGTATTTAGCATTCCAAGCGATCTCGTAAATAAAATTAATAGCGAGGCTAGAAGGGTTTCAATGGAAAAACCAAGCCTAAATGCAAATCAATCATCAATTATTCGAGCTGCTATTAACAGACGCATGCTCGGTTTTTTCAAACTGGTGGAGTGAGTTAGACCCAGTCCTGCGCAGGACTGGGGTGGCAACTAATTGTGAATAACAACTGATAGTACGACTGAAGGAGCCTGTGACTGTCATGCAATTGAAAAAGGAGGGGTGTATTACTAAAACTATAACCACCACAAGAAAGATAGGGTAAAAAGGTATGTGATTAGTAACATGATGAAATATATATAAAAAACAATGCAATGTTGTCCGGTTATAAATATCTTAATGGACCACTTGCGGCAAATGTTGTCACGTGACAAACTAATGCTGTGCAAATTAACTTAATTCCTATTGATCTTATCGTCCCGCATCCAGCACTGAGAAAGCTGGCGCTTTTACGTCCATCAGCTGAAGAAATCTCGTTACTACAAAAAATTGGTCTTACTAATTTAGTAACAGTAAGAGCAACAAAGGAGGGTGATAACCTAAGATATGAACTCCTATCAGGGATAACAACCTGGGTAGCAGCGCCTATAATTGGTTTGCATGAGATAAATGCGGCAATTATTGAAGCTGATGATATTACTGCAGAAGAAATGATCAACCAGATTCAAGAGGTCACTACATCCAACAATCCTCTAAAGAAGGCTAGGGCCTTAAAAACAATCCTTGAGCAAAATATAGGACTTTCCCAAAAAGAACTCGGTTTCACGATCGGAGAAAAAAATTACAACATCTCGCATTATTTGAGATTGCTAAAACTGCCTAAAACAATCCAAGAAATGATTGAGTCAGGCCGGATACCATATGGACAGGCTCGATCTCTTCTTGCCTTGGAAAAAGAAAAGGAAAAACTATTACTTGCCGAGCAAATTGATAAACGGAGCTTGTCAGCGAGAGTTGTGGAAAAGGTTGTGAAAATCATTCTTGTCGAAGGGATTCAGGTCAACGAAGCTATTGGCAAAGCACTGAAAAAACAAAATAAGCAAGAAAAAGCAGTTTCATCAAACGATGTTTGTGACGATAAAACAAGCAAAAAAAAGCAAAAAGACCCTAATATTGTAAAGCTTGAAGAGCGTATAGCCGAAAAATTAGGAACAACAGTAGAAATTGAGTACACACCTGGTGCCCAAGGATATCTGAAAATTAACTATGAAAATTTGGATATTTTAGACGGAGTGATTGAGCAGATTGAAGGGGTAGGGCAGGGCGGAAGAAATGAGTCAGAATATGAATGGTAATTATCATCGATAAAAAACACGATCTAATATGAACCAATTATAAAAGAGTTTTCCGCATAGCGATTTTGAGTTGACATACTGAAAGAGCGCAGCGGAATAGGTGGCGGACGATGACATTTTTTAATCCCTGTTACAGAATGTCGTTTATAGTCGTTCGCCACCTACCTATTTAACTCATCGTAAGGTAATAATGCGATATAACGGTGTTGTTGTAGCGCCAGATATTACAAATCTAATGGCATTAATCCATGCTTGATAGCTGTCCACGTAACCTGTGATGTCTGAATATCTAAGGAACGCTTAATTTGGGTTATCTTATTATTAACAGTCCTTGTATTTAAGCCCGTGTTACTAGCAATTATTTGCGGACTATAACCCTTAGCAAGCAGAACAAAAATATCTAACTCAACTTGATTTAGGATGAGGCGTGGGTCACGCTTAGAATTATTATCGCCTTCTTTTGCCAAAAGAAACTTTGCTAATTTTTCATACATACCAGGAGGAAAATAAGAAACACCAATAGCAGCGGAATTAATTGCTGTAAAAAGATGCTCGGGCGAAGAGCTTTTGAAAATATATGCCAAAGCGCCAGCCTTATGTGCCTCGACCACAATACTGGTATGTTCCCACATACTCAAAACAACAACCTTCAGCTCTGTATAAACGTTGATAACCTTATTTAAGGTATCAATACCCCAACTTGCCCCAAGATTTAGATCTAAAATTAGAACATCTGCACCGCTAGAAGGGTAACGTTCAAAAATCTCTTCTAGGGATGTGGCTTGACCAACTACATTAAAACCATTTTTTGAGAGCATTTCTGAAAGGCTACACAGAATGGCTTGATGATCTTCAGCAATAAAACAGTTAGTCAAAACAATATCCCCATATTGATGTCATCGTGTTGAAATGCTTGGCTCATCTCAATATGAACTAAGCGTTTAATACTTTTTAATGAGAAAAAGGCCAGCGGTTCATCAGTTTTGCAGCCCATATTTCAAAGATTGTAGTTAATACAACTACAAACAGCCATGCTAGAAAAGAAGATATCACATTAAATACGTGATTTTACTATTGTTATATAGTGTTTCCCGGCTTTTTTTATCGTGATATTAAATATTGCTTGACAGTGAGTTTTTCACTTTTATACTGTGAATAGATCACTGACATGTAGGGTTTGTGGCGTGAGACAAAAATAAGGGGTCTGGGGGAATGGCTTTTTCATCAGTAAAGAAACTAGCTGCTTTAGTAATCATATCTGCTATTGGGACAGGGTCTTTGTTAGCGCAGACTGGTGAGTTAGAGGTTACTTTTAACCGTGATCAAAGCCAATTTTTTATTGATGAGAAAAAAAATCGCGATTTTTCCGAACCGCTAGCAAGTGGGTTTGAGATGAATACCCCTGGAGGAGCGTTTGATGTTTCTTTGATGGGGCTTTCGGAACAAGATGCGAAAACTCTTCGTCAAATATTTCCTACTAAAAAAGAAAAAATTAAACGGCCATGCAATGCATTGTTTGAAATCCCAGGAGAATTATCGATCTGTGTCCCAGATGGCAAATCAGACCTTAGCCCTAAGCAAGCAATCAAGGTAGGCAGATTTATAAAAGAACCTGGCATTTACGAAATATCGGCCTCGTCAAATATTCAAACGCCAAAAGCAGTAAATACGATTCAAAAAATGATTGATAAAAAAGGGGCAGGTGAAACTCATGCCTCAGTTTATCAATGTGGAAATGAATGCCCAACGAACATAGCCATTAACTTCAAACCATTTAAGTAAAAGGAATAGAACATGAAAATATTTATCAGGCTGTTTGTTTCATTAGCAGTGTTTGTTGGGCTAATAGGTACATCATCAGCGGAGACTGAGAAAGACGTTGTAAATAATATGAAGGATCGCTTTCAAGCAACATTCACAGAAATGAAAGTTATTGATTTTAGAGAATCTGAAATACCCGGTGTCTACGAAATAGCAAACACAGACCAAATAATTTATTACTACCCAGAAAAGGAATTGTTATTTTTTGGGCAAATGTTTAACAAGGATGGAACAAGCCTGACAGAAGAAAGATTGGCTCAGCTTAAGTCAAATAAATTAGATGGACTTAATCTTGATGATGCGATTGTAATTGGAAATGGCTCAAAAGAAATAGTCGAATTCACAGATCCCGACTGCCCGTACTGCAGAAAATTCCATGAATACGCAAAAGATAAAGATTTAAAACGGTATGTGTTTTTTACTCCGCTTGATCAATTACACCCAAGTGCACACAAGAAAGCGGTGCATGTCCTTTGTTCTGATAATAAGGAAAAGGCTTATGAAGACATTTATGAGAACAAAGTTGGTTTTGAAGCGATGAACGACTGTGAAAAAGGGCGCGACCTTTTGAAAGTCCATCGACAGGTTTCCAGCGAGTTCGGGGTACAGGGAACTCCAACGCTTGCATGGGAAGGCTCCGTAGTAACGGGGTTTAATAAGGAGCGCGTAGCGCAGTATGTCAACTCAAAATAGAGGAAATAAGTAAATGAAGAAAATCAAAGCTATGTTCAAAAATGCAAAACAGGCACTGGTCAAGCGAAATGCAATGGTAGTAGCAGCAGTAGCTACTATTACAGCCGCTTTACTACCTAACCTGGCATCAGCAATTCCTGTACCAGCTGCTGGTTCGTTTGCATACGATGTTTATGATGTTGTAGTGGTTCAAGTTCTTCAGGGGCCAATCGGATTTGTTGGTGGTCTTGCCACTATCGTATTCGGTGCTTCGCAGTTAATGAAGAGCTGGATGGTTGCTGTATTGGCGATTGTTGCTGGCACAGTAATCATCAAAGCCGACACCATCACTGCTTCGCTTGGTGCTGTTACAAGCGCTCTGTAAGGAGAATAGTGATGGAAGATAAGGTTCGGCTACCGCAGTACATGCACTTGCCAATGCAGTTTTTATGGTTCGATACAGAAGAAATGATGGTAATCGTTTTTTTCTATGTCTTCGCTTTGGTTTTTGGGGGGTATGTGTGGCTCGGAGTATTGGTCGGACCTTATCTTTACATGCAGGTAAAACGTAAGAAGCCGAGAGGCTTCTTACGTCATCTTATATATTCGCTCGGTTTTACGAAACTAAAAGGTTATCCGCCACCTCAAGCATTCAAGTTTCATGAATAAAGAAGGGAAGAAGAATGAATCTTAATATATTCAAACAAAAAGCGGCGAATGTATACGCAGAAAATAAGCTGCTAAAGCTAGCTTTTACAGCTTTACTATTAATGTCAATTTTTAACTTTATGGCAATAAAAGATGCCATGAATAGCACAAGAACAGTAATACTTCCGGTTGGTGCACAAGGCGATCTGTGGGTCAGTGCAAATAATGCGTCTGATACATATATTAGGCAAGTGTCTCGATATATCACATTTATGCTTGGTAATTATACTGCATCAAGTGCAAGAGCACAGTTTGAAGAACTGCTAATTATGTTTTCACCAGGAACATTCGCTGGTTATAAGACGGCTCTGGAAAAACTGGCAGACGATATAGAAAGGTTTCCAACAATATCATCAAAAGTGACATGGGTTGGAAGAACACCAGTATTGGTGAATGAAAATAGAACAAAAGTAACGGTGAGAGCAGTAAAAGATCGTTTAGTAAATGGTGAAATAGCAAGATCTACAGAAGTAGATATTGTAATCACATTCTATTTTGAAGATGGAAGACTCTGGATTAAAGATATTGAAGAAGTAACTGTTAATGAGGGGAGAGCAAGATAATGAGGGTTCTACTATCGACAATATTATGTGCATTGATAGCTTTTAGCTCATTAGTAAGTGCGCGGACAATTACCCCAGAGACAACTCACGTTATTAAGCTATCAAATCGTGATATTAACCGTATTGTTTGCTCAGAAGGAAGTATTAATGACGTTTTCTACTCACAAGAAAAAGGCGTAATCGTTCAAATTAAGGAAAGCAATGCGTTTGTTAAGTTTTTAGTTCGAAAGAAAAACGGCCATGATTTCTACATCAATAAAGAAACAGAGATTCATTTAGTCTGCAATGGAGAGGTTTATACCATTGTGGCTAAGCCTGCTCAAATACAGACGCAGACCATATATATGTCTGGCGGAGTGAGGACAAGAATTAAAGAGAATATAAGCAAGTTCAGTGGTATGCCAAAAGAAGAGCAATTACTGCATCTGACACAAGCCGTTTACCGTGACGAAATACCAGATTCATATCAAGTTTCCATAGAGACAACTCCTATAGCCGTAGACCCAGAAAATGAGGCCATGAAGCCGCTTTTTTCTATGATTAATATAGAACGAAAAAAGGAAGTGAGAGTAGAAGGCCTGGGCTATAGAACTAGCGAATATTTGATTAAAGCAAAAGGATCAGTCGAACTACTGGAAGCAGATTTTATGCAAAAAGAGTTTGGAAAAAATATAGCCGCCATTACTGTAACTCCACTAAAAATTGGAAAAACAGAAACCGCAAGACTCATTATTGTGGATGAGGTAAATAACTAATGAACAAGTTTAAGCAATTCTGGGAAAGCCTTGAACCAAGTGCTCGTGGTAAAGCGATAAAAGGAGGGGTAATCCTTTCGGTAGTTTTTATTGGCCTATTCGGGTATTTCGCTACAGGACAGGATGAAAAAAGAAATATAAGAGTAGAAGGAAAAGAAACACCGATTAGGCTTGGAGACGAATTGGCAGAGGATGATATTCGGAAGCAGATTGAAACTGATAGAGAAAGACAACAGGAACATAATAATGTTATCTCTGGCCAGGTTACTGACCTCAAGGGAGGCCTAGATCAGCTCAATAAAACGCTACTTCAATTAAACGAATCAAAAAGTATCAAAGCAGGACAAGGGCTTACAGAAGTAGAAAGCAACTTTAAATATCCTCCACCTGTACCCGATGCATCAGGTAGTTCACTAGAAGAAATTGAGCCGGTTTATGTTGGGGGAATTTCTCACACTGAAGGAACACAACTAGAGAAAAATGATGAAACAAAAAAAAAGTCCAGCCTTTACCTAGCTCCTGGGTTTATGGATGGGATGCTCTTAACAGGGTTGAGGGCTGACACTGTTGTTGATGCAAACGAGGATCCTGAGCCTATGCTTATTAGAATTCAAGCTCCTGCGATATTGCCTAATCATATAAAAGCAAATCTCAAGGGTTGTTTTGTAGTAGCAAATGGATTCGGAAAGTTAAATAAAGAAAGAGTAGAAGCCAGGCTGGTTAGCCTTCACTGCGTGAATCAAAAAGAAGAGGCAGTGATTGATGAAAAGATCAAGGGATTTATAGCCGATGAGGATGGTACTAAAGGCTTAAATGGCCGAGTGGTAACAAAGGCTGGTGCAAATGTTGCCAGAGTATTCGTTGCAGGTTTCTTCGGTGGAGCAGGAGAAGCAATCAAGTCAGCAAGCACATCTACCTCAATAAGCGCACTTGGAGCAGTCGAATCAATCCCAACAGGTGAGGAAGCGTTTAGACGAGGAATGGGGCAAGGTTTGTCGGATGCTTCAAATGACATCCGAAAGGTATTTCTTGATCTTGTAAGACAATCATCGCCTGTAATAGAGGTTGGTCCTACGAAAAAGGTTTCTGTTGTTCTTATTGAGGGTGTCAACCTACAAATCAGAGACATAAATAATTTCGAATTAGCTTCTAATTCGCTCAGTCGCTAGGGTGGAACAATGATTAATAAAATCATAATAAAAGTAAGTATTGCAGTCACAACATTATTTGTATTAGGAGGGTGTTCGATCTTCCCGTATGAAGAAGATTTCGCTTGTGATGCAGCAAAGAGCTATGGCCGTTGTGTTGATGTCAATGGTGCATACGCAATGGCAACGACAGGTGAAGAACATGGTTATGAGATAACCCAGGATGGAGAAAAACCACCCGAAAAAAACATAAAAGATGAGGCTAATAATAGCCCCGATAAAAAGATTAATACCAAAACAGATCCATATGTTAACTATCGACAATCAGTTTATAAAAAACTACAGCGCATGGTTGATCAACCGAAAACACCAATGGTTAAACAGCCAGAGGTAATCAGAACACTAATAGCAAACTATCAAACGAGAAAAGCAGGTAGTCCGCTATATATGCCGCGATATGTTTATTTCTTTGGGTCAGAACCAGAATGGGTAATAAATGTAAGAGAGCCATCTAATGATGATGGAAAGCTTCTTAGCATAACGAAATAAATAATTCTGGAGCAGTGATATGACGACATTAAATTTCTTTGGTGGAATACTAGGCGGAACTGACCACGCAAAAAAAGACGAAATATCTAAATTTGCTCGTCGTGACAGCCTATCTAAATACCTCCCATACCATTCATATGATCCAGAAGAGCATTATTATATGAATAACGATGATACATATGGCTATCTTTGGGAATGTACACCTTTAGCATTTGCAAGCATGCAGGACATGAGCACACTGAAGGCCATGTTTCGGATAGATTTTCCGAAGAAAACTGTGCTTCAGGTTATGTTGTATGCGGATCCTAATATTACAAGCTTCGTAGAAAAATTTAAACAAGGAAAAAATAGCGAAGGTGATTTAACTGCTAGAAACATAGATGAGTATTCTTCATTTTTGCTGGAAGGCGTCAATGGTGTAGATGCTCTATATGGTATTCCGTTTAGGAACTTTCGGTGTTTTGTAGCATTGAAATCTGTTGAAGAAATTAATAAAGATGATTTATCAGTAATTGAAGAGGCATTACTTGGCGCTGGTCTTGCGCCGAGAAATGCAAATGCATCAGTCCTAGTTGATCTAATGAGACGCCTTTTGAATCGCCATATTCCAGAAAGTATTAAGGAATATGACGAAACGTTACCTATTAACAAGCAGCTTATATATGCAGAAACAGAAATAGCAGAACGGAATGGTTGTATTGAAATAGGTAACGATGAGGATGGCAGGGTTTATGCTAGGTGTTTGACTCCAAAGACAGTACCAAAAGAAACAACCACCCTTGATACAAATGAGCTTACTGGCGGAATAATGGGGTTGTCTGACGATACCAATCAGATTACAGCCCCATTTTTATGGTCAGCTAACATCATCTTCGATGATGGAATAAAAAGTGAAATACACAATAAAGCAAACATAACCATGATGCAGAAAGCAAGTGGATCATTTGCTCAACAAATACAAAAAAGGTCAGAAGAATTCACCTGGGCCTTAAACGAAATCGATAATGAAAAGTTCGTAAAGGTGATGCCTTCATTATGGGTATTTGGTAAATCACCTGAAGAAACTAGAGCAGCTACAGCGAGAGCAAGAAGGATCTGGGAGAACAAGAACTATGTAATGCAGGAAGAAGGAATTATTCGTAAAGCAATGTTCTTAACATCAATGCCATTCGGCCTATATCCATCGAATGAAATATTAAAAACTCTTGATAGAGATTTTTATATGACAGCAAAAGCTGCTGTTAGGATGCTTCCAATCCAAGCGGATTTCGTGGGAACACCCGACAACCCTGTGTTGTGTTATATAGGCCGTAAAGGTCAAGTGGCTGGATTAGATGTTTTTGATCCTAGGTCAAATAATCATAATTTTCTCGTTACAGCTGGAAGTGGTGCAGGTAAATCATTCAGCCTTAACTATCTACTCTCTAACTACTTTGCAACTGGAAGTAAGGTCAGAGTAGTGGATCTTGGATACAGTTATCAAAAATTATGCCGGACAGTAGGAGGTAAGTTTTTAGACTTCGGAAGAGAGGTGCTAACTATAAACCCATTTGATTCAAATGCAAGAGATGATGAAGACAGAAAATTTGATGATATTGCAACTGCAAATATCATTGCAGAAATGGTTTATTCTGCATCCAGACATGATCTTGAAGAAACGGAGTGGACGTTACTAAAGGATGCAGTTAGATGGGCAAGATCACAAAATCCTATTAATGGTATAGATCTAGTATGTACATATCTTTCTGAATTTCCTAATCATGCTGAGGATGAACTAAAAGAATTTCATTTTGCAAAAGAAGTAGCAATGAAAATGTCATTCAATCTACATGACTTTAAGAGTGATGGAGCATATGGGGAATACTTTAATGGTGAATCAACATTTAATATTAAAGATGATGACTTCGTTGTACTAGAGCTTGAGCGTTTAAAACCACAAAAAGAACTTTTTCGTGTTATTACCTTGTTAGTTCTTAACGCAATTACTCAAGATTTATACTTATCAGACAGATCAAGTCGTCGGTTTATTTTATTTGAAGAGGCGTGGTCATTCTTTGACTCAGGAAACCGTATAGGGCCTCTTATCGAAGAAGGGTATCGTCGCGCAAGAAAATATTCAGGAGCATTCGGAATTGTGACGCAATCCCTGCTTGACCTTCTTAAATTTGGTGATTCTGGCGATGTAATTAGGTCGAATGCCGAATACAAGTTTTTAATGCAAAGTTCTGATTACTTAAAGTCAGCTGAAGAAAAAGTTCTAGAATTTGAGGGTCTAGCACTTGATTTGGTTTGCAGTGTCAAAAATAAAAAACCACGTTATTCAGAGATGTTCTTAGATACACCCTTTGGAAAAGGTCCTGTAAGACTGGTAGTGGATCCCTGGACATATTGGGTTAATACTTCAGCTGGTGGCGAAGTTCAGCAATTCAATAAACTTCATGATGAAGGTATGCCAGTAGTAGAAATTCTGGAAACATTATCAGGCATTAAAAAATAATGAAAAAAGGAGCTTTTTTCATATTGATCACATTATTTACCCTTTGTAGTCATGCGGCTACACCGGGTAAATATGAGTTTGGTGCATATGATCCTGCTTCTGATGCTTCAACAACAAATAGTACAGTAAAAAACTTTACAGGAAGTGGTGAGCAAATAAATCAAAATTTAACTAGACCAATGATGTCGACTGATTCATTAACAACATTCGCCGGACAACAATTTTCTGGCCAGCTTTCCTGTCCTTCCTCTAGTCAATTTATGGAAATATTTATCGCACCAAATACTAATGGGGATATATCACCACTGATATTGAAGCAAGATACTGATATGGATGGTGCATTCGATTACACGTATATATCACCAGTTCACGCTTCTGGTGTGTGTGCGAACGGGATTATATCGTGTGATCCTGGCAGCTGGGATAACTGTCAAGCCTATGAGTGGGTCGCTAATTCAACATTTAGCGAAGCATCTTTTATGGCATCAGCCCTCTCATCTGTTGGAGGTTGCTACTGTGTAAATAATAGCTGTGGAAATAACTTAGCAATCGGAAATCTGTCAGAGGTGCTTGGAGACTTAGGTGGCGGTGCAGTTGGTGCCGTTCTAAAACAGAACCCCTTATATTCAGTTTCGAAAGTAGAGGTAGAGGGTCCTACAGTTACATATTATGGTCAAAACACATCAAACTGTGGGGCTACTGGAAACGCCGATCAAACGGCATATTTTACTGATCCAAGTTCGATGGCATTAAATGCTACTGCAACATCCTTACTTAATGACACATTTAATTTAGTTACAACATCTGTCGCCACTGGTGATGCGGGATACGAAAAAAAATCTTGTACAGTTTCTAGGCAAATTCCATTAGAAGAGGTTACTACAGATGACATAATTTCCTATAACGGTGGTAATGGAGGAATTACTTCATGTGGAACAGGCTGTTTGCAAATGGTTTTAGGAACAGTTGGAGATAACTACTGGACTGGAACATGTAGTCTTAATCAACATAATGTTTCTTACTGGGTAAACATGCCAGAAAGAATAATTTCTGCAACGCTCATAAATGCACGATTTGATGATCACATTCAAGTCAGCGATAACGGTACGTTAGTATGGGCGCATGATTCTGGATGGATAGATGTAACAGATACTAGTTATCCTCCTAATACAGGTTGGTCGTGTGCAGATCCATTTCAGCCTGGTGGATGTCCACAAGAAGCGCCATCCACACCATTCTGCGAGCGAAGTACAAGCTGGGATGTAAACCCTGGCGTAGATTTTACAAATACCATTAGAACAGCTGGGGCGCATGATTTTAAAATACGTGTAGCAGTTGCCGGCGGTGGAGAAGGCTATGCGTATGCACAAGTAATAGTTGATGAATCTTGTAATATTCAGCCAGATCAGATTACAGACTCCTGTAATGTATATGAGCAAGACCCTAGTTGTACTCTTGAGACTGAAATAGTTGATGGCGTTAAGGTTATAAATAACTTCAACCCAACAGGACTAACCCCCTCAGCATCATCACAAGATATCGTAGGCAATACCTGTACGGTTCCAGTAACAAAAAACTGGTGGTTAAAAGAGCGTACTTATCATTGCGATAACCCAAACGAATTTGATTTAACAAGTACGTATGAACGGTCTGCGACTATAAAAGAATCAGCATCGCTAACAGGCTACGACGATTATAGGATGAACAAGCAAACAGGTGCATGGGAAACAATAACAGGAAATAGCCTTGAAGTACCAAGCGTAGAAGTAAGTTCTTGCATGAAAGCATGTAAAACAACTAAACCAAGAGAAGCAATAGACGTTGCAGGCCTTGGCCCAAGTGAGGATCTAAGAAATTCTAACGTAACCTTGGTTGACCGCTTCTATCACGAATGTGACGCAAATAATGTCTGTCAAGCAGGTGCGGGGGAAACAATAGTGCAGGCTTGTCAATGTATAGACGATTTCGCAGAAGCAACAGCCATCATGCAATCAATGAGAATGGCAGGGAGAGATATGATATGCACATCTGGCATACCGCAGCAATTGCCATAATTTTGCTCTTATCTCCGTTTTCAACTGCTCAGGCATATCAAGCTTGCGGAATTGATCTTGATGGTGATAATAAAATTCTTTCACAGGGTGAAACTGCTGCATGTGAAATTTTTGGAAACAACACTCTTTGCCCTCTTGATGCGACTGCTTGCCAACAACAGCAGCAATGTCCAATTGACCCAGCCCTCCCATGTGTATCAGGAAGTTGTAATAAAACAGGCTCATGCACTGCGTTGACTTTTAGTGATAGCCAATTATATGCATTAAGTAGTGATGGTGACCCTCATTTCTTCGTTACTCATATGGATTATATACAGAGCATAGAGTTGGTTGAGCAATATTCAGTTGAACCATGCACAAAGCCCGTTTCATATACATATTTCGGAGTTGTTATTTGGGCTGATTTAGGTTGTAAGGGCTTATTTAAAGTCACCGGAACATCTAGTGGCTACAAGTGCAGCCTTACTGGAGAGATTAAGTTAACGTTAGAAGAGTGTCAGACCGCTTGTGATATAACAATGGCATGCGAACTATCTACCCCATCATGCCCACTAAACGGTGGCGGCCCTTGTATAAACACAGGCGGTGGGCAATATCATTGCTCTGCAACAGCCTGTGCTGTTGTTAATCCTGAATTCTCAGAAATTGACGACAGCATATACCTGGATGATGGTCAGCGTGATGCATCTGGTTTATGCACTGACACCATAATGCTTTTTTCTGGTAGAAACCAAGAATGTAGAACTGCCGGGAAATCAACAGCATTTCAATCATGCTGTAAAGACTTCGACATGATTGTTGAAGACTCAACTGGTTCTATATCAGAAATGTCGGTGTATAACACCGCAATATCTGGCACGTATCAAGTAGCCTCGGCAGCATATACAACATATTCAGCAACTGGTTCTTCTGCAGCTGCGGCGTCCTCGGCGGGAGAGACAGCTTTAACAGCGTTTGACCCAACAACACTAGCTATCTCCATAGCGATAGCAGTAGCCATTGATTATTTTGTAAACAATTGTAGTCAAGACGACATGGAAACAGGCATGGCGAAAGCATCAGGCATGTGTTACCCAACAGGAACCTACTGTAAAGAATCATGGCCATTTATTGGGTGTGTGCAAGAAGCAGATACTTATTGCTGCTTTAATAGCAAGCTAGCACGAATTATCCATGAGCAGGGAAGACCACAATTAAAGTCATTTAACAGCTCACCAGCTAATGATTGCAGGGGTTTTTACCCTGAAGAATTCCAATACTTAGATTTTAGTCGGATAGATTTATCTGAATACTATGGTGATTTAAAAACGGCAACAGAAGCAACGATGAAAACTAATGTCAGCGAAAAAATTAATAATTTTTACGACAGCATGCAATGAATAAACTACTAACATTAATTAGTGTCATGTTATTTAGTTCTCACCTACATGCTGAGAGCATTACTCTTGGTAATACATATGAAATTACTGAGCCAGATGTTCTTGATGAAATAAAGAATAGAGCTGAAGGAATAGACTGGAAGGAAGTGTATAACAAAGATCCATCAACATGGGCCGCACTGAAATCACCTATTTTGCCAGAGGCATATGAAGACTCAGTAAGGCAGCATGCCCCTGTGTACGTTGTTGAACAAAAAGTAACTGACAGATATGGAAAAACAATTTACCCAAAAGGTTATAGGTATAACCCTCTTGAATATATCCAGCTTCCTTCAAGGATTATATTTATCGGGGCTAAACAAAGCCACCTAAATTGGCTTGAAACAATTATAAATAACACCGACACAGTAATTACTTCTGGCGGGGACCCTATAACTCTAAGTAAGAAAGTAGGTCGACCAGTATTTATGATCAATGATCAGTGGATTGATCGCCTAAACTTGCGCGCAGTACCAGCAATAGTAGAACAAGTAGGAACCACTCTTACTATCAGCGAATATTCAATACATGAGGATAGCTATGATTCGGTTAATTAAACTATCAGTATTGTATATGTTCCTAATGTTTGGACTAACAGGAAATGCAAGCGCTGGTAAGTGTGGGCCTGAATTTATCAATCCGGTCACAGATATAGCCTGGCAGTGTATCTTTCCTATTCGAATAGGGGGGCTCATCCAAGCAAATGCAGGCGCACCTGAAGATCCAGATACGATTTCTAACCCTGTATGTGTGTGTGGATTAAGAATTGGAATAACAATGTCTTTCTGGGAACCATCAAGAATGATTGACACGGTATCCGATCCGTACTGCTTTATGGCAATGGGACAACAATTAAATAATCCTTCGCCAGGTATGCTTTCTGGTGGATATATGCAAGAAGAGCATGACAGGAAGGCGTTTCAGCAACTTCATTACTATATATTTCCAGCTTGGGCGATCCTGGACATGTTTTATGACTTCCCTTGTATCGACAATACATCATTTGATGTGGCAATGATTACTGAGGTTTTACCAACGTGGAACAACGAAATAACAGCTGCACTGTTAAATCCTGAGGCAGTTTTATTTGGTAATCCAGCTGCACAGTTAGCTTGTGCAGCTGATGCAGTTGCAGCGGCTACTGGTATGCCTATTAATGAGTTGTACTGGTGTCAAGGTAGCTGGCCATCAGTCTATCCACTTGCAGGTAGTATAACGGCGACTGATTATGTTGAGGCAAATGCAGCACTGGCAGGGCGTGGAATATTTATGATGGGCAGACTCGGAATGCTTTGGGATCCAGGTATTACAGAGTGTGGCACAGTGCCTTCACCAATCTGGAGAAAACGAAACTACAGAATGCAGTTAGCAAAACCAGTTAGAGATTCAACATGTCAACCAATAGGCAGAACAGGTTTGCTTTGGTCACATATGAAGAATCCTCCAATGGCGGGTGATAACTTCTCATGGATGCTATTTAGAAAGGTGAAATGTTGTGTTGAATATTAACAAATTAATAATTACAACACTTATTCTCCTTGTACCACTGGTGTCTGTTGCAATAGACAACGTACATATAAGCAATGAAATGAAGAAAATTGCTGAAGAAGCGTCCAATGTCAATATCACACCAGAGATGATGGAGCGTGTGAGAGATACAGTCAAAACAATAAATAGCCAACCATACAAGAAACAAATGGCAGCAATGAGAAAAGCCGCTGAGAATGTCGTTGACATAGAAAACAATACCCTTATTGATAAAGAGATGAAGGATGCAATTAAGAATGGTGTCCTAAAAGGCGATTTTGTATATGTCTTTATTTCATCATCAATGCCAAAACAAGCACTTCGTAACTATGTTAGACATGCATCAAAAATAACCAACGGTGTATTAGTCATGCGTGGATTTATTGGTGGAGCATCACAGGTAAAACCAACAGCTAGATTTATTGCCGAAATTTTAAGAAAAGATGCTTTCTGTGATAACCCAAAATGTGAAATGCATAACGTTGAAGTTCAAATAGATCCAATATTGTTTAAGAAACACAACATTACAAGGGTCCCTGCAGTTACTTACGTTGAAAACGTTCACTTCGAGGGATACTGTGCTCTAAAAGAAGAAGATCTCAATAAGCAAGAAAATAAATTTGTTGTTTACGGAGATGTATCGCTTAAATACGCGCTAAAAAATATTCACGAACAAACCAATTCAGTATCACTATTGGAAACAATTGAGCGTATGGAGACTGGAAATAATGGCAAAAACATCTGATAAACAGGAAAGTAAAAACAAAAATAGTCTATTAATTAGGTTAATTCCTATCTTGATTGTTTCGGCATTAATAGTTCATTTCCAACAAAATATAATATGGAATATCACCGAATCAGTTAATGGTCGAATTGGCTATATAACAAACACAAAGCCGGAGAAAGGTGATTATGTCAACTTCTTGTTTACGCACGAACTTCTAGCAAATAGAGAAGACTTAAATGATGCAAAAGATAATATATCTAATAAGTTCAGACTCACTAAGAAGCTAACATGTGTGCCTGGTGATAGGCTAAAAACAGTAGAGAAAAATCTATATTGTAATGGTGAGAAAGTTGCAACTGCACTAGATAGAACTGGTAGTGGAAAACCTCTTCAGCCATTTCAGTGGGACGGAATGATACCTAAAGGAAAAGCGATTGTTTTGGGTGAAACTGATGATAGCTTTGATTCACGATACTGGGGATTCATTGATATCGAAAAGCTTAATAAAGTAGTTTTATTAGCAAGCTCCGCTGCTGTAAGCCATTAAGAGTAAATGTCATGATTAAAAACCTATTTGCCATAATTATTGGTCTCACAATTACATTCGGAACACTAGCGAATGATGATAATTGCAATGAAAGATCTCAAGCAAAAGGCTATTGGTTTTATTGTGTCAAAGAAACGGAGGATGAAGCAAAAGAAGTAAGGAAGGAACTACCACCTCCTCCAGCTCATTCGGAAATGATGAGTATGCACCCCGACGATTTATCAGAGCTACAGGAAAAGTATCTAAAAGAAGCAGTCTGGAAGCCGCAACCTCAAAAAGTGTTAGCGTATTACACGATTCAGGATGTAATAAGACGCAAATCACTCGGGTTTACATCAGTAAGTCAGGTAGTAATGCTCGAAAACCCTGCAATGAATGCTTATGGGCAATATAACAAGACCAATCCAGGTAGGAACGTAAGAACAAAAGTACGTCAGGAAGAAACATCACGCAGACTACAACAATTCCGAAAAAACTATGCGTTAGTAATGTTTACGCAGCAGACATGTCCATTCTGTTACACGCAAAGGAATATTTTAAACCATTTCTCACAACGGCATGGATGGAACGTTCGCGAAATAGATATTCGTAAATACCCAAATGCAGCTGCAAAATTCAATGTCACTATGACTCCTGTAACAATCGTTATATCAAAGGATAGTGAAAAGTGGATGCCTATTGCTGTTGGTGAAGAAGCTTTACCTACTCTTGAAGATAACGCCTACCGGGCGGTTAGATACCTTAAAGGTGAAACATCGCCTGATCAATTCCTTAACATGCAATATGAGATGGGCGGAATTAACGACCCTTCTGCACAAATGTAGAGAATGGATATATGAAAAAAATTATTCCAATACTAATTCTTTTATTATGTGTACCACAAGTATATGCAGCTCCTTGGGTTGATGATTGGTATGACCAAATGACTGTTTCTTCCCCCGGATATTTTGAAGGGCAGAGAAGAGGATACCTGTCTGGCGGGTCATTCCAAGCCAGGTGGAAAATGACAAATGAAAACCCATTCGCCGTCCAAATGCCCAAAATAAAATCGGGGTGTGGAGGGATCGACGTTTTTGCAGGCGGCCTATCGTTTCTTGACCCTGATTTGCTCGTTGACAAGCTTCAAGGGATTGTCCAGGCAGCTCCAGCAGTTGCCTTCGATATGGCATTGAAGACTATGTGTAAAGAATGCTCTGAAACAATGAAGGCAATGGAAAGAGCGGCAAGTTGGCTGAATGGTTTACAGCTGAATGACTGTGCACTATCAAAACGTCTTGTTGCAACAGTGGCTTCTGATGACAAAGATATTGTAAGTGAGATGCAGAACGAGATTTCAGGCGGAGTTAGCCTTAACCAAGCTTTAAATCGTAATTTTATCGAACACAAAGAAGATACAAAAGCAGCTGGTGGACAACCTGTTGTACCACTTAGTGATGCGGTTAGGGATTGCCCAGCAGAATTCAGAAATATATTCGCTAATGGTGGTTCTGTTGTTGATAACGTAACTAATCAGATAGGAATGAACCAATACGCAGACCTACTGCGTGGATATATTGGTGATGTTCTTGTTAACTATGTTCCAGCAAGTAATGCCTATAGGATTGAAACCATTGAGCCTTGTCGTGGTAATGACGCTAAATCACTTGATGATGTTCTTACAGGTAGTTCCCAAGAAAGACCAGCAGTTCCTGGTGGTGTTTGTGTTAATAACACTGCAACAGATGTAGGTGTATGGATTGAAGCCGCGCTAACAAGCATTGCAGATAAAATAAGAAACAATGCTGTGAACTTTACTGCAGACGAGCAAGAGTTTATTGATCGATCTCCACTGCCGGTATACCAAATAATGAAAACCGGCGTCATAACTGGGACAGAAGCCTCAACTTTGAGCGTACTTCGTGACCCTGTAGCAATAGCATACGCATATAAAGCGTTCGACGATCTTTATAAACAAGCTACACATATGGTCGATAAAGCGCTTGAATCTGCAAACATGCCAGGCACCTCAGCAGGTGGTGATATCGATTTTTGTAACCCAAAGGTACTCGAAGGAGCTATTGGAAAGGTACGAAAGTGGAAGCCTATGATTGCATCCTATCGCCAATCCGCAAAAGAAAGCTATGACTCAGAAGTAGCAGCGCTCTCAAATAGGCTCACTGTTATTAAATTTGAGTTAGAAAAGAAAATTAAGGCTGAACAAGATGGCGCTGAGTCGCTTGCCGGACACTAAAGGTGATATATGAACAGTAGAAATATAATTCTTTTTCTAATTGTTGCATTTACACTTCCAAGCTCAGCCTTTGCGCTCGACATGGAATATTACACTTATGATGGTTATGACACTGTAGTAACAGGGTTTCAACGTCTAGCACTTATATTCTCTGACGATAATTATATTGGTTTATTTATTTCGTTTGCCATTCTTGGGATTATATTCGGCGGTTTAGCGCTTTATTTGAAAGGCATTACCGGCCAACAAGTCAGTTTATTAAGTTGGACTCTACCAATAATTGTAGGAGTAGCTATCTTCCAAGCCCTCCTTATCCCAAAGGGCAATGTAACGGTATTTGATCCAGTGAGAAATGAATTTCAAGTTGTCGCTGGTGTTCCTGACGGCGTGGTAGCAATAGCAGGAATACTCAATATGGTTGAACGAACAGTTGTCGACGTCGTGGACACAGCATCAGCCTATCCTTATGCAGATGAAGCGGGGGGGATTACCTTTGATCTAATGACAAAAGCAACTGTTTCACATCTAGGCATAGATGATTTTCTCCTAACAAAGACGGTTGGCCAATATTTTAAGGACTGTGCGCCAGTTGCATTTAATTCACCCGCAACAGCAGTGAGTGAACAAACAATCAAAAGAGGAACTAATGACTTAAGAGCACAATTAGCCCTTATGAATCTAGGCACGGTGTACACAACTGTTTATAACAATGCCAATAAATGGGGGATATCTGCTACATGCCAGGATTCATGGAATTTACATATAAACCCATTTATGGGTGATGCAACATTCGCAACAGCTGAGGCGGCGCTTTGTTCACAAATTGGCTTTAATTCGGGAAGTGCAAACCAACTAATTAGTTGCCGCAATCTTATGCAAAGCGCAATGGAAAAATATGGTATTGCAGTTGGAACCTATGGTTCAACCCATTTCGTAAGGAACATATACCTTGCTCAAGCTATAGATAGGGTTATGCAGGACACAAACCCTGATCTAGCACAAAGAGCAATAGCCAACCGAAGTCTAATGGCACAAGGGGTAGGAATACAAAATACAGCAAATGAGTGGTTGCCACAGATACGCGCAATTATGTTTGTCGTTGCGCTAGGAATAATACCATTGCTCGCATTATTTGTGGTTACACCTCTTATGGGCAAAGTAGTTATGTTTACAGTTGGTTTGTTTGGCTGGTTAACACTATGGGGTATTACTGATGCAGTAATGCATCAGATGGCAATGGATGGAGCTATTTCTTTTTATGAAAGAACAACTACCTATGGGTTTGGTCTTGACTCAATTTGGATGACACCTGAAGCCTCAACGAAAGCGACTGCACTTTTTGGAAAAACAAAAACATACGCAATCATGATCGCATCAGTACTTGCAATGGCATTATTTAAGTTTGGTGGTTATGCATTTAGCCAAATGGCTGAAGGATGGGCTAGACATATAGAGAGTGCCGGTAGTGAAGCAGCAATGCAGACTCAAACACCAGAGGGTCGCTCTCATAAGATGAATGAAATAGAGCAGTCGATTGCTAAAGAATCACTTCGTTCAAATCATTCGGTTGATGATATGGCCATGCATAGCATGGTTAGTACTGCTACTGGTGTTCAAGGGACAAAATCTATGCTTGAAGCTGGGGCATCAAGAGGAATGACGACGAGCCAGATTATAGATCAGATGGGAACATCACAAGGCTACAGAGAGTCAGCTCGTGTTGAAGCGCTTCAGGATATTGCAGAAATGAGAGGAATGAACGCAGAGGATCCAAGACAAGTAGCCAAGCTTTCTGCTGAATTTGAGAAAACAAGGACAATGTCATTCGGTTCAGATATGGGAGCAACAAGAGAAGCAGCTAAAGAATTGGGCGATGGTGATGAATTACGTGGTATGGCTATGTACTCTCACACGGATTCTGCCAGCAGATACGGGCAAAACGCCACCACAAGGCAAATCGCAGAGGGCATGAAAGAAAGTGCAATGAACACTTTTAATTATGATATGAGCGACAGCGAGGCATACCAACGAATTGCTGAAATTAACTCAGCCGACCTATGGGCGACTGCTAAGGCCACAGGCGGAGACACAGATTATTTGGTTGATTTGTATTCAAAGAATAAAGAAATGTCCCTTGCTGAAAATGATTCATTCTTTAACTCTCTAGCTAAAAATGGTCTTTCTCCAGAGCATGCGGGATTAACAAGTGGGTTGTTCCGTGGTGCAGAAAAGTTCGCCCAACATGAAGTTTCACATGATGTTGGCATGAATAATATAGCTTCTGGGTACTATGCCGAAATGGCCTCAAAAGGTTTTAAAGGATCTGCTATTGAAAATGCGGCCAATATGAGGAATGAATCTGTACCAGAATATTTACAATCAATTGAGAATGCAGGAGCGGTTCGATCAGCAGCAGGCCTAATGAAGCTGGACTATATAGCAAATACATTTGATAAATCAAACGAAGAAGCAGTTTTGATGCAGGAAGGGAGTAACAACGTTTTGACCGTGAGTGGTATGGACAATGTTGAGCGATTCCTAGATAAAGCAGGAGATACTTTTACATCCACTCAACAAGACTTTATCCGCAAGCATGCAGAAACAGTGGGTGGAGTCAAAATAGGATACTCACTTGATCTTAATGACGAAAAAGGACAGCCATTTCACACAACAATTACTGCTGGTAGTGAGGCATATTTCTCGCACAGTGGTAAGGCAGACAGTACTCACTATACTACGTCTGGTGAGTCGTTATCCGAAGACCATATCCATAAACTTTTCACTAACGATCTAGATCCACACACAGCAAAGGAGGAGTGGAAAAATCTTGCAAGCACCTTAGATAAAGACATAGATGGTGAAATAGGTCAAAAGGACATACTTGACTCACAAGTTGCAAGAAACTTCTTTGAAAATACCAATAAGTTATTTTCTACATATGGCGTAGATAGCGCAACAGCAACAGATGCGCAAAGAATGTTTGCATCCGCCTCCGTTAATGCAGGATTTGACAGTAAAGATCAATTAGCTGGAAAACTAGGTTCTTGGGCAACAGGACTCAGCGCAGGAGGGACAACTTCAACTGGTGGAGACGGCAGTTCAATAGATTCAGAAAACCTCACATTCAATCTAGGCACTTATATGATGGCTGGAGGATTTGGAATAGCTAATGAACTAGCAGAAAGAGAGTTAGCTGCAAAGAACATTAATATAAACAGTGAGAATGAAGTTGAAAGAAAAGTAGCAGAAGAAATGAGAGGGGAAATAGTTGCTGATAAGATGACAAATCTTGCTCAATCAACCATGTCTTACCTAAATTCAAGGGGCAGCGAACAATTTAAAGATGCTGATTCATTTGGTGCTGTTCTTAAAGACTGGGCAGAAAGCGATGGAAGCTTTGTTCCAACGACTCAGGAATTTAATCCTGATGATCATATTGAAGAACTCAAAAAGTCATCTTATTTTGAATCATCTATCTACAAAGGAAGTATAGATCGATAGAACTAATAACTAGGGGTACAAAATGAGCACAAATAATGATCAAACAGTAGAATCAAAAACACAAAAGACGCCTGTTGTTGAAGAAGAAAGCAAGGATCCAACAACAGTCGAATTAATGACTCAAATGATTCATTACTTTGGCAGAGACCAAGAAATCAGAGAAGGGTTTCTTGAACAAAAGAATAACGAGCTAAAACATAACAAATTCAGAACAAGAGCAATGCTGGTAGTCTTCGGATTTCCTTTAATATTCTATGTCCTAATATTAACTGACATGATCAAAGGAAAATGGCTGACAGAAGAATACGTTGCAATGGTAAGTATTGAAGGTGTAATACACGCTGATAAACCTGCATCAGCATCAAGAATACTTCCATCACTTAAGAAGGCCTATGAGGATGAAAATGCAAAAGGAGTTATTATCAGAATTAATTCTCCAGGGGGTTCACCTGTACAATCGGACTTAATTCATAAGGCCATCGTTAAGTATCAATTAACATATCCAGACAAAAAGACAATTGTGGTTGCCGAAGATGCTGTAGCAAGCGGTGGTTATTGGATTGCATCAAGTGTAAGTGAAATCTATGCTAACGAAGCATCAGTGGTGGGTTCAATCGGAGTAATATCAGAAAGTTTTGGACTTATCCTCGATGATTTCTTTTCTAATTATGGAGTAGAGCGAAGAGTAATTACATCTGGTAGAAGTAAAAGCAGAAATGATATGTTTGCTGAACTAAAAGACGAAGATCTAATAAAAACAAAGGAATCATTAAGCCAAATACATGCAGAATTTAAGCAGAGGGTTCTATCAACACGATCAGGTAAAATTACGATAGATCATGACGAATTATTCTCAGGAGACTATTGGACAGGAAGTGAGGCCTACAAGATTGGTCTTATTGACGGCTTTGGTTCAGTCCAATCACTAGCAAAAGAGAAAATAGGTGTAGAACTCGTAGTGGATTACTCACCAAATGCATCTTTCTATGACAAATTAAGCTCTTCATTTAAGAGCCAAATTGATACTTCTCTCTATCTCGATATTGTTTCATTAATAACCGGCAAGAACTTCATGGCACTATGAATAGTAAAGCCGACTCTCTAAATCTTACAGAAGTCCTCCACCATGATATAGGCGGAGGACTTACCTCTATAAGAATGATTGCAGATACAGCGTTAAGCCAACAAAATACAACAAACAAACAGCTTCTGAGGATCCTAGAACAGTGTGGGAATCTACAATCTATTATCAATGACCTCATTGAAAACATCGAAACAAGTAATAAATTAAACGGAAGTCTGATAGATAACATAGTGTCTACAATAAAACAATCAGAATTGATTAGTTCAGCCTCTATAAATGCCAACCTCGACCCTACGCTTAATAAGCTTAACCTTAATCAATCATATTCAATATATAGACTGGTACAAGAAGCATTAAATAATTCAGTAAAACATTCATTATCACAAACTATTGAAATAGAAGTAATCATTAGAGAGCATATTCTGATAAGAGTAATAGACGATGGCATTGGAATGGTAGTTTCAGATAGAAAAAAGAAAACAATAGGAAATGGCCTTAGATTACTCAAGCAAAGAGTCAATGCGAATAATGGACAGCTCGACATAAAAAGTAATATTCCGACTGGTACAGTTGTGGAAATAATTTTGCCAAATATGCAGATGAAGTCATAATTTAACAGGGTAGCGACAATGGAAAAAGTAACAGCTAGCGAGATTGGACAAGCCGCATTCTGCCCAGAATCATTAAGAATAATTACCAATGGTGGCAAGCAATCAAAATCATCCGTTATAGCAATGAAAGAAGGGAATAGATCACACTCGAAATTAAATAAAGAAGTATCTAGAAAAGAAAAAGTACCTTGTTACATTGCAACATATGCCTTTGGAGATAAACATAATATCACTGAAGAATTGAGAATTTGGAGGGATGTAAGAGCACGTGAGTCAGTGGTAGGGAGGCTCTTCATCCAAATATACTATTTATCATCGCCTACGGTAATAAGGATCTTAGGCAGCACAAAAACATTTAGAAGACTTACTAACAAAGTTATAAGAAATGTACATAGGAAGCTTATCAATGGCTGAATTGACAGTCATATTATTATTATATTTATTATTATATTTATTATTATATTGGCTAAGAAAGCCGAAATTTAGTTTTGATGTGCCAGATTTGGAGAATGTAAAAGTTCTATATATAGATAAGAATAAATGGAAAATATTCTATTCTCAAAAATATGGGATTAGTGCAAGACCAGATTTTATTGTTAGAACAAAGAACAATAACGAGGCAGTAATAGAATATAAATCAAGAATTAAAGGTATTTATGAATCCGATACTGCCCAAGCAATTGCAAGCGTTATTGCTGCGCGAAAGAAATATCCAAATCTAAAAAAAGCATTTGTAATTAATAAAAGCCAAGAATATAAACTTATTGATTGCGATAAGCCAACAGACGTCCTCTATGACCAAATAAGCAATTACGTAGAATTAGCAAGAAATGCTAAATATAAAAATACCTGTTCGGCTATTGTTAACAAAATGAATTGTAAAGGGTGTGGCGTCAAAAATGCCTGTCAATATATCTAATATTAATCGACTACTGACAATAGTACTCATTTTCATCTGTGCGCCAGTGCAATCAGAAGATAATCTATGCTGGGAATCAGCAGCGAATCGATACAATATCTCAACAGATTTACTTAAGGCAATCGGGTATGTCGAAAGCAGTCACAATCCAAAAGCCGAAAATATATATTCAAAAGCTAGAGGGATACTTCAAATAGATGATTGGTGGTGGCCAAAGATAGAAAAAGACTTTGGCATTACTCCTGATGACCTATGGGACGCATGTACAAACATTCATGTCGGTGCCTGGATACTCGCACAAGAAATTCAACGATACGGGAATACTTGGACAGCAGTAGGTGCTTATTACGCTGGTGCGCATAAAAAAAATAGTAAAGATGAATATATAAATCACTATATAGTGTACGCAAAAAGAGTTGCATCAAGATTAGAAAAAATGAGAACGGAATAAGCAGAGCAAGTACAAGGGATGTGTAAAAAAGAACACTAGATACAATAATTACTAAAAAACATACATATTCGTCAATAGGGGATAACTAATGAGCAAAGCTATTAAGTCTAATGTAGTAGAAAACAATGAATTGCTCGACGAAATAACTATATTAAAGAAAAAGCTTAAATATAAGGTGCTAGGTACTGACCTACAGCTACTCGAAATCACGTTAAGGCCAGGAGAGTCAGTTATAGGTGAGGCCGGCGCGATGACCTTTATGGATTCAGATATCAAATATGAAACTATTATAGGGAATGGAAGTGATTATGGACAGGGACTCCTAGGAAAGGTTTTAAATGCTGCATCCAGGGTGTTAACTAAAGAATCACTTTTCGTGACAAAATTCATGAATATATCTAAATCAAATAGAATAGCTTCATTCGCCGCACCATATCCCGGGAACATACTTGATATTGATCTTTCAAAATACGGGAATGAAATTATATGTCAAAAAGATTCTTTCATGTGCGCTGAGTCGGGTACAGATTTGAGGATTATGTTGTCAAAAAAAATTGACTTTGGATGTTTCGGCGAGGGATTTATACTCCAAAAACTATCTGGAGAAGGTCATGCCTTTATACATGCTGGTGGCACCATTATTGAGAAAGAACTAGATGACAGTGAGATTGTCGTTGACACAGGCAGCGTGGTTGCTTTTACAAAGAAACTAGATTATGACATTAAGCTCGTTCGTGGAATAAAGAGCATGATGTTTGCAAAAGAAGGGCTATTTTTGACATCTCTTAGAGGGACAGGAACGGTATGGATTCAGAGCCTACCCTTCAATAGATTTGCGGAAAAAATAGCTAGAAATATTTCACCGTCAATGATATCAAACAAAAAGGGATGACAATGAATAAATTAATTCAGTTGATCACAACTTATATATTAGTGATTGTGGTCACAGGCTGTTCAACCCATGCAAGAAAAGCATTATCAATGAGTGACTTCACAGAAATTACTGGAACAACAGATGCTGCGTTCATAAGAGACTATAATTGGATAAAGTTTGATGTAGTTAATTATGTTGATGAAGAAAAGATAGAAACAGTGACATGCAAAAGATTTAACTCTAATAAAAATCTTGATTCACTAACGAAATATAACCTAGTAAAACCAAAGCTTGCTTGTGACCAAAACAAAGATACAGATAGTGCTGATGTGTTAAAAGTAGTAATTGAGAGAAAAACAGGATGTGGTTTTATTAAGTGTTTGGATACAGAAGTATCAATGATAGACAGTAAAGGAAATATATACAGTAAGGCAAACATGGAAACAGTCGGTGCAATACAATTAATGGATTATGCAGTTGGACAGGTAATAAATGTAGTCATAATGGATGCACTACAAAATAGTAAGGAAGATGTAACTTGGATTGCAAACTTTAAGGAATATTGTACTGATAATGAAGATAGCAGTGAATGTAATATCAAGCAATGAAAATAACGAAAACGGTTTAAGGAAGTACCTTTATTTATTTCTCTGGTTTAGTGTTATTTCATTATTGATTTATGTCCCAATGTGGTTCTCATGGATAAGCCTGGTTTCGCCAGAGGAATTAAACCATGTTGAGAAATTCCTATATGAAAGACGACCTCACTGGAAAACTATATGTATAGCTATAGCCTGTACTATTGGAATACTCATAATAGCAATTAACGGAAGTTGTCGTGGTAGTAATCATTAATATTTGTTTTTCTCAGATTGTACTATTTTAAATAGACAAAAGTTATCCCCATAATCTGTGGATAAGATTGTGAAAAATAACATGAAGACAGTACGTATAATGGGCTAATAACTATTGGCCAAGAATTGTTCAACCAAACTATTTTAGTACCTACAGAGAGACAATATAGAGGGTATGCAACAAAATAGCTTAAGGTAAATAGAAAGTAGTGGGCTTAAAAAAATAATAAAATATGCTTTTGGAGGATGTTAGTAGAAAAATAATGGAGAACGTGTATATAGCACAATGCATTATGAAAATGGGACGATACTAGTTTTTAACTGTTTAAAATCAGTTTTACTATTAAGAAAATAATTTTAGAAGGAAAACAATTTGTGAGCCAAGAATTATCAAAAGGTCCTATATTAGATGTCGAATGAGAAAACGATTAATGAACCAACAATACTAGTAGTTGATGATGATGAAATTACACGGTCAATTGTTTCTAAGTATCTTGAATCAGATGGAATTAATGCGATTACCGTTAGCAATGGACATGAAGCTATTTTGGTTTGTAAAAAGAGACATATAGACCTGGCAATATTAGATGTTCAAATGCCTAATATGAATGGGATCGAGGTTGCCAGAAGGATAGACCCTGTGCCTGTGGTTTTTTTATCGCACGTAGAAAATAGTGAAACCATATTAGAAGCTATTTCAGAAAGATCGCTCGGGCCAAGAGCAATTAGTTACCTTGTTAAACCTATAAGTAAGGAAGAAACAATTAGAGCAATCAGGGCTGCACTTGGTGTGGCCCATGAGTTAGAAGAAATGCAACGACTGCTAGAAACCTCTACTCACGCGCTTGAAAATGAAAAAAGAGCTCTATCCAGGGAAATACATGACCAAGTAGGGCAAGAGTTAATTGGTATATATGTTGATACAAAAGCAATAGCAAAAACTACTAGTGATAGAGTAGACATCAAGGAAAAAACAGACCGTATTATAAATAGTGTAGATACAATACAGAGAACAATTGGAGGCATAATTCATACTTTATACCCCGAAGATTTAGACACGCTAGGTCTAAGAAAGTGTTTAGAAATGATGATTACACAATGGAACAAACGCTTTCAAGAATGTGAAGCTAAATTGTTAATTAGTGGTGAAATAGATGAGTTAGAAAATAATGTCGATGTAATGATATACCGTACTGTGCAAGAAGCAATGAATAACATTGGAAAGTACGCAAAAGCGAAAAATGTAGCTATAGAACTTAGGAGGCGTAAAGGAGAAGATGATGAAGGATATTTGTTTTCATCAAAAGATATTCTTCAATTATCAATAAATGATGACGGAGAAGGTTTTGATATTGACGAAGCCAACCTAGGAATTGGTTTGCGCGGCATGAAAGATAGAGTAAAGGTATTAGGTGGATCTTTTAAAATAGACAGTAAAGCAGGTAGGGGAACTAAGATTAGAGTTTTGATACCTTTTGATTAATAATAACTAAACTAGAGATCAAGCTTCAGAAGATTATACTTTCGCGCAATCCACTCAAATGCAGTAAGGCCGATGCCAAGTTTTTTACGAATTACAACAACCTTATTTGCTACCGTGGTCGGTCTAATATTCATCTCATGACCAATTTCATCGTGTGATTTACCTTGAGCTACAAGGGTAAATATTTTAAGCTCATTATCAGAAAGGACATCCCGTGGGCTAACCTCTCTGTTGTCTTGGCTGTCATAATCCAAAATTTCTTCTGCGATACCAGGCATATAATAACGTTTATCAGCTGCGACCCTTTTGACAGCCTCGACCAGTAATTCTGGGCCAGAACGCTTTGTAACATAACCCATAACACCTAGCTGGTAAGTGGCATGAATAATATTCAAATTTTCTCGCATACTAAATACCAAAATACGTGTCTTTGGTCTTTTTTTAAGAACCTCCTCAATGGTCTGTATGCCTCCTTCACCCTCCATATTAAGGTCAATAATCAAAACGTCTGGATCATTATCAAACCAGTGCAATAAAGTCTCTTCTGACGTACCTGATTCTCCAACAACTTCAATTCCATTTTCTTGAAAAATGTCAGAAATACCTTTTCGAACGATGGCATGGTCATCGCTGATAAAAACTTTGATGGAACTATAAGAACTCATAATTATCTATTTTAAAAACCAAGAGATATGGTCAGATTATATACTTCATGAGTAAATCTTCAATAAAAACAATCAATAATCACTTGGGGGCTAATCCCGGTTTACATAAATAGGCAAGAAGGGCCGTGAGTCACGGCCCGAATACGTTCACTATTGATGAAATGCAAGGTAGGAACAATCGTCCTCGATAGCCTTACCGATGATAGGCTTGAGTTGTTCTGGAATATCAAAAAGGTCATTGGCTAAGTTGATGATGAACTCATAGGTGCCCGATTCTCCGTTGTCGGTATGAGAAAAGCTGGCGTTCTTTTTAACCCAATGCCATTCTTTGACTTCATCAGGATCGTTATAATCGCCTACGATCATAGACATCGAGATATCTAAAAGTTTCATGTCGTTGTTTCTTTTAGGTTCTACCTTAGCCCCGGATAACGAGATGCTGTGGGTCGGCTCATCTTTCGTAATATCGCTATAGATGCGTACTATCAAGTCATTATCATATTGCTCAATTATTAAAGGGGTACCCGATACACTACAGCAATCCCCGTAGCCCTCAAATTGAAAGCAAAGCCCCGGATTGCCTTGGGTAACTGTAACTGCAATTTCTTTCTTAATGCCATCACCGGTCTCCTCTAGTAAGAATTGAGCAGTTTTACTATCTGTAAGATTGGTAGATTCTATCGCGGCTTCCAATTTGCCGGGATCTATATGCCAATTGTGACCTATTTCGAGATGGTCTTTCATATCCTCGTTAAGATAGTTACATACTTGATGAAGGGCGTTTGTGTCCATGGGTTTGTCTCTCCTGTAATGAAGGTAAAGGGTTTCTGTTAGCGCGTCTTTTTGCGCTGTGCATGAAAGCCTGCCCGGCTGGCGAAGTCCGGGGTAGCAGAAAGCAAGGGGAGGGGAATCACCCGGCCTGCACAAGTGAGGCACGAGGGCGGAAGGTGGGGGACACCCCTTGCTTGACGCGAGGGCAGCGCCCTTAGTGTCCGATGCTGTTATCGGTTTTTTCTGGTTCTGCGGCGTTTGCCGCTATTAAATTTTCCCCTAAGTGGCGGTATGAAGGGCTTTTCTTGACCTTGCGAGAGTAACAGTCTAAATTATGGGAAAACATAGTTAACTGAAGAGTTTTCCCATAAGTGGTTATAGGTAAATTTGAGTTGCTGCTGGATTCAGACGAAGACAAAGCAGCGGTATTGAAACCGGATGATTTCAAGCGTCTACTGCGAATTGCGGCGTTTGGGCGCAACGGTAAACGGAACGTAGCCATTATTTGGATGTCATTTGGATCGGCGCTTCGAGTAACTGAGATTGCGCGGCTGAAAGTGCAAGATGTAGTTAATGCCGATGGCATCATCAAAGATGAATTTCGGTTGCCTGCGGCCTATACCAAGAATAGCGAATCCCGTCTCGCCTATATGGTCGAGGATGAACATCGTAAATCACTGGCCGACTACTTAAGCTATCGTTTAGAGAAGAAGCTCAGGATGTCAGAGAGTGACGAGTACGGAGGAATTGATCCAAAGTCACCTTTGTTCCTGGGAAGAGGATCATCAGGATTCCAGTTCCGCAAGAAAGAATACGAGCGGAAGGATGGAATGGTAGCGGAATACTGGGTTTGTAGCAGTATGCAGCAGCTCATTAGTGAGCTTATTAAGAAGATCGGAGTCCCTGGCGGGAGTAGTCATTCTGGCCGCAGGACATTTGCTACGAGGCTAGCTGATCGAGGTATTGATTTGGAGTATATCAAGTACTTGCTTGGCCATAAGTCGAAACAGCAATCATTGGCATATATTGACTCGAACCCCAAGAGGCTTCGCAACATATTGAAGAATGTCTACGGTTCTATCTAGTTAGCAGTTACAAAGCCTATCCTCAGACCTGACAGTTCAATTTGGTAGGGGGTTTGATGTCACAAATCTATGCAATATGCGACGTTTCTACCTTGCTTTTCCAATTCGAGAGACGCTGTCTCCCCAATTGAACTCGTCACACTATCTAGTTATATGAAGAAAAACGTTGTTATCGTTATTGCCCTTGGGTCTGATCCGGGATCAACTTGCCGCTTAGTTTCGCGTAACTGAATAGTTCTTGGACGAGCGTTCCTAGCCGGCCTGAGTTGGGGGCTTGAGCAATAGTACGACAGGCCTCGGTAAAGTGAGCCATAGCCGATCCGAATTGTGACTGGTAGTGCTGCTCTTGGGTGCATAGCTCCAGCATCTTACGCATGAAAATTCTCAGGTCCGGGATGTCTAGAGTCTTGATGGCTTGTTCGAAGTCTGCCACTGTCGCAGACTTCATTGCCATTTGTTGCCTACTTCCCCAGCCGCTGTGCTTCGCGATGTGGATGCATGCATCAGAAACCGTCGTTTTAGCCTGCGCCGTGTCATGGATGGCTGAAATTTTCGCTTGTATGCTGGGATGGATAGGTCGATTTAATGAGTCGAGAGACTCGAAGTCCTCAAAATTCTTGGCATTGAACTTCTCAATCCACTTATCTATTATCGCCTCGCTCACATCCGCTCCCTCTGGTAGCTCTGCCACATTTTTGGCAAGTGCGGTGATGCTGAAAGCGTCGATCAGATGAGCCTTGGATACAAAGGTCTTGGCTTCCTCAAGTAATTCGACTTTAGTCAATCTGTGATCCCAGTAAAGTCGTGTGTTGAACTGATTCAGTTGGTCGAGAGCCACCATCACATTAGTCTCCTTCACGTATCGGTCGATGATTGCTGAAACGGCCCCAACGTCGAACAAACCAGATTCCAAAAACTCCACTACCAATAATTCATAGTCGTCGCAGGATTGGATGTCCAAATCGTTGAGCATGAGCTCCCATCTGCCTTCGCGCATGTCTTTCTCATCGGATTTCTTATCCTTTTCGAGGTGTTCATCCCAGTCGCTGAACGCTCCCAGCGAAAGGATAAAGCTGATATCGGGACCATCCTCAATCCCCTTGTAGTTGGTGGCCGCGAGCACAACCGTTGATGGAATCACACGATTGAGAACAGCTTCCGAGAGGTGCTCCCGATCTCCAAGAATGCAATTGACTGCTTTGATAACCTTGCGGATGATGCGAATGTTTGTGATGCCGCAGATTTCGACGGCTTTTAGAATGTACCCTGCATAAGCCGATGGTGTCAGCCCGATGGCAATGCCAAAGGCTTCTATAGAGGCTGTGTCCAGCTTGATCTCATGATCGATCACCTTCTCGCGCAATGTGTCCCACATTACTCGATTGGCAAGTTGGTCGCTGTTGAGGATCAGGACGAAACGCGCACCATGTTGCTGGGTGTATTCGTCGATGAACCCGAGGATCTCGTCGATGCTGAGCTTCTCGTGCATACGTTCGATGTCGTCAAGCACGATCATCTTGTCTTTCATGATTGTGGGCACAGCCAGCAGTGCGAGTTCGTCTAGCGCCGAAAAAGCATTGTTAATTGAGGGCAGCACTTTTTTTGCTGCCTCATACCCAATACGGATTTTCTCCAACATTTCAGCCTTGGGCAATGCATTTTGCACTATCTTAAGTTTGATCTGGTCCATGTCTCTGAGGCCAAACAGGGAGACATAGAGGGCCTGCTTGACCTTTTCGTCTTTCGAGAAATTTTGGACCTCGCCCCAAAGATGGCTCTTACCAGTTCCCCACTTGCCAGACAAAGCGATGACCTTATTGTCGGTATCCTCCTCTAACAATTTGATCAACTGGTCCTTTGCTGCCTGCAACGACATGGCGCATTACCCCTCAAACATCATTTTTAGAAAATCATATGTTAGCGTCTTACCAAAGGCATGTCGCGAATTGGACCCTGATTTAGTTAGATCACCACCCTTTGGTCAATCCAGTAGCGTCGTTCAAAAATAAAACTGGAATAATGTATCTTTACTACTTTACAAAAGGTAAAGAATTTATTATCTTTACTATAAGACGCATAGTAAAGGAGGCATCCATGCCAAAAGTTAGCGCCAAACGTCAAATCACACTGCCTATCGAGCTGTGCAAAGAAGCACACATAGAGCCAGGCGATGAAATTGAAACCTACCTATTTAATGGCCAAATAACCGTTGTTCGCAAAGAAAAAAGCGCGGCCAAAGGTATTTTAAAAAATATTAAATCTGATAAACGAATATCCGACGAACATTCGTTGCAAAGCTATATTGATAGTCACGAAGCGGGTGCTGTGTGATTGCGATAGATACAAATGTTTTACTTCGGTATCTGCTCCAGGATGATAGTGAACAGTCAAAGAAGGCCACTAAATTAATCGCGGGTAGCAATAGGGTACTTATTACTGATGTTGTTCTCACTGAGGCGGTATGGACTCTAAAAGGCAAAAAATACAAGGTATCAAAAGAACAGATTCTCCTCGTTATAAACCAGTTATTTAAAGAACCAAATATATGTTTTGAGGATGGCCAGACAATATGGCGAGCACTGAACGTGTATAGGCAGACTGTGCCGGTTAAAGTAGGAACAAAAAAGAAAGATGCGGACTTCCCAGATGCATTAATCCTGGAGAAGTCGAAAACTATAGCTGACAATCAAAATGACATTCACGAAGGCTTGTATACATTCGATCTTGCAGCTCAGCAGATTGATGGAACAAAGAAGCCATAAACAGTGGAAACTGATAGGTGGGAAAATAAGAATTATGAATGACCTAGAGCAACTTGCCAAAGAATGGAAGGAGCGCAGAGAAATAATTTATAAATCAAGCGTGCGAAACGGATTAATTTTAGGTTTAATTAGTCTTATTCCACTTTTTATTTTTAGAGGAATATGGCTACCTATTATTGGTGAAAAAATACCAACTGATGATACCGTGCTCCCAGTGCTGTTTGGCGTAGTCATCGGACTTACATTGTTTCTCATAACATCTTTCATTCTGCAAATAATCGTCCCTAATCCGTGTAAAGGGCTAAGTCATAGAGAAAAAGTAGATCTGCTGAAGAAGGTTGGCGTCATAGGCGAGGGAATGGCAAATAAAATGCGTAATTAATGATATGGGAAGAGACGAGATGCTATGGGCGGTAGCTGTAAGCTTTGAAAAGAGTTGTGACATCGAGTGTTTGGTCGTTGGGACACTCAACGAGGCAGTCGAACGCTACCGTTCGCAGTTAGATAAAGAAAAATCAATTTCTACTGCAGCGGTTTACGAAATATCTGATACGGAGTGTAGTGTAAAAATTGAATCTGGTTTTGGATACACCGTTTCCTTAGTTGAATATAAAGATAGCCTACATTTAAATCTCAAGGGTGAGTTCTTTGAGGAGGTTGAAGATGGTAGTAAGCCATTTGAGTACAGGCTTCGCACAAAATATTGGCGAAAACGACTTGAGAGGCGAGTGTATGGTCGCATCTTGGTCAAGAAGGGCTATCCCAGGGCAGATGATTGCGATCGGATTGTAGAGCGACCTTGGCGCGGCTATGAGGAACAAACCATTACTCACCCCCATTTTGGGTTAAAGCATGTCGATGTGTTCGCAATTAGGGTTAATTAATCGAGGGAAAGAATATGGAAAGCGGAGCGTTGAAGATTGGGTTGTATGCTGTAGTGGTGTTGTCACTAGTTGCGTTTTTAGCGTCTTTTGACTGGTCGCTGCTTTAATTGAAAGCATGGGAAAAGAGGAATCACCATGATTAGAGCAATATTAGTCGCAATATTCGTGTCTGTAGGGGTAGCTTTTGGAATTACTGCGCTAAGTGTCACCATAGATACTGGGTGGAGCACCGTTAATAACGGGGCTATATCAGGTTTGGTTGCTGGTGTAGTGTTGGTGTTTCTATGGCCTATCATTAAGCGTAAATTCGGCCCAGTAACAATCCGTCCTACTGGTGGTATGAGTTTCACTATGGAAGGGTATGGCGTGAAAAAAAATGTGGTGGATTCTGGCTATAGCTTTAAGGAATTGTCGAAGCTAGAAAGAAACCGAGGAAAATGATTATGAATAACGCGAATATAAAAGCCATGAGCGCGAGAGAAGAGTCCTATTCCCTCCGGTATTTCTTAACCTCACCTGGGTCTATTGTTATCTTTATTGGTCTGCTCCCGGCGTTATTAGGCGGATATGACACCGAACTGGGTGGCTCTCTGTTGATAACGACTTTGTGTTTCGCAGCGGGTCTAATGTTATTTAGGGTGAAGGCGTCCTGGAGCTATGACAAACGTCCCCCAGTAGCGCGGCTTTGGACGCCGAAAGCCAGATGGCACGATATAGAAAAGGTACTCTGAAATTAAGGATTCATAATTATGTATTACGACGAAAGACTAATAGATGGCATTTGGATGTGGAGAGGGACACCAGACGGCGAGTGGGAACCAATGGATTCAAGAAAGCTCCACAACAAGATTAACGACCTAGAAATCCAGCTTGGCGCAATTTCTGACCACCTATTCAACTGCCATGAATCATTTAGAAACAGGCAGCATGGCGGCGTAGCTGAACAGAAACTACGCCACGGAGTAGAGGAAGTTTTACAGAGGCCTTATGACGGCTAACAAATATTTATTATGCAGCGCCCAACTACAGGGATAGGACAAATGTAATCAGCAACTATGAATAAAACAGAACGCTCACTCCTTCTTTAATTAGAGTCTCGCGCTACTGAGAGAGAGTCCTCAAGGGTTGCTACTAACGATTAATGGGAAAAGATTGGGTGAAAATATGACAACAGGACTGAGTATAACCTCAGTAAAAATTAATGGTCAGATTAAGCATATATCAGACCTCAACCCCCTTGAGCTCAGTAATGAATGGAGAAAGCGCCAGCATGAACTCAACGAGCTATACAAAATAAACGCCGAGGCAAATGCTGGGTGGAGAGGATTCCTTCTACGAATTATTGGAGTTAATCTGCCGGATAGGAATGTAATAAGGCTTGGTGGTGTCAATTCAAAAGATGAATTGATTTATCCCGAAAATTAATGGGAAAAGAATTATGAGTCAATTTGACTTCGAGAGTGTAAATAAGCGAATGAACGACCAGGAGAAACGTCTAGGTAAAAGGTTGATCCCTGGTGCTTTTGTCATGGCTGTAGCATCGGCAATTGCTGCTTCACTCGATCTTGGTTCCTCTGGTGTACTTTGGGCTACGTCAGCACTCTTGGCAGGGTTTGGTATTTCTATGTTGATTAGGATTTAGGTTGGAATAGGTATAATTATTGTTGGAATAAATATGATTAATTACTTCAAGTATAAATTAGAGGAAGACCCTGAAGTATTTATTGCATTTCTTTGCGCAGGCATAGCATCGCTGATACTTGGAATAATGCTTGTTTTCGGTTTTGGATTTCCAGTGGTTAATTCTATCGGGGTCTCATTATCATTCATGTGCATTATTTTGACAGGCACAGCACTGTGTAGATGATTGGACGCTCACGAATTTAGATAGGAAAAGATAGATGGATACAGAGCTTGAAATAGAGATAAGTCCAGGTAGCCCTCTTTCGCTGAAAGTAGAGCCCCAGGTATGGACAGGCGAGAATGCCGACATTATGCAAACCAGTATGTTTGCTGGCCAGCAAATAATGGCCATACAGAAGTCAGACGACGAACCAGATGTTTTCGAGCTTCATTACCTTGGATTGATGGTATCCGGTTTTAACAGTATGGACGAGGCAAAAGACAATGCACCTGCTTTTGTAAGGGAAGTTCTAAATCAGCTTTCTAAGCTGATAAAAGACTGAGAGGAAAAGAAAAACAAAAACTTGCAACGTGTACAATGAACACTTATACTAAATACAAGTTGAGGTCCTATTTTTTTGTTCTGCAAGGTGTACAATGTACGAACCAAGCATAATAAAGGGCAACAGTAGTAATGACACTCAACGAAGAGTTGAAAAATATAATGACAGATAAAGAACTCGATCAGGAGACGGTAAGTGAGTACACCGGCTACTCACTGGATTCAGTCAAAGCCTGGTGTGCGAATCCAGATACTGGCCGGTACCGAGAAATGAAGCCCAGGGCGATGAAGCTTTTAAAACTGGAGCTTAAGGATCGGAAGATTGCGTAATAGAATATTGGAAAAGCCGATACCAAATCAGCGAAGGAAAATACGGTAAATAGCTTGTTAAAATTGAATACCAATAACCCGTAATAAATGGAAACAGTGATGATCGATCAACTAACTATTTTGGTTAATGAAAATAAAGCTATAGCGTTCATATTTTCTGTGGTTTGCATAATGATTGCCTTCTATGCAAGAAGGCAATACCAGGGCATAAAGGCTGCGGAGTACATGGTGAAAGAGGGTCAGTTTCTGCCTCTGGAGCAGGTCGTAATAGATGAGGCTACTTCTCATGCAGAGAAAGAAGGTAATGTGAGTGAATTCTTATCACTCCTTTCTGAGGTAAGGCGGCGGTACGGTCATAACGGAGTAAGGGGTGGTCATTTGTACTGGATTTGGGGTCGATTAGAGAATATTCCAAGCGATATACAGGGCATGGATATACCTAGCTTTGAGAAGCCAAAGGAAAACTAAATGAAAGATTTAATTGTCATTTTTTTGATACTTATTTTCATTTCCCTGTTAGGAATTGAAGATGCGATAGAGCAAGGTAATTTATCCCCAGAGGAAAAAGTACAAATTCTTGCAAGGGAAGAAGCTGAAGAAAAATCTGCTCGACTCATAGAAGCGGATCGAGAGGCACAAATGCAAGCTCTAAGGGAAACGCCCTGGGGCGAAGTAGAAAGTGAACATTTAATGATGAAAGCAGTCGCCCATGGAATCCATCTTTGGGTATTCACGATAGCATTTATTGCAGCTGGACCTATTTTAATGAGGCGCTGGCAGGATCGCCACTATTAATTACTGATTCGTGAGAAATGAGATGAATTGGAATCACCTGGACAACAAGCGTAATGAGAAAAGAGGCTAGCCGGATAAAATTATTATGAAACAAGATTTATTACATACTTTGTTGCTTGCACTGCTGCTTACTCCGGTTCTTGTACTGCTTTCGCACTGGTCATTGTCAAAGCCAATAAATGATCCTGTCGTTCAAGGCTTTTACGATACTATTTCTGTTAAATCTAATGACTTTGGCTTGCCATCGGTACTGCATGAAAGAATTATTGAACTAAATGCTGATGGCTTCTCATCAAAAGATTACCTGGATCTTAATGCCACTATCACTGTCTATTGTGGTGGTGAGCCGATTAGTTTTATACAAGAGCAAACAACGACAGTCATGTACGGTTTTATGAGTATCTTCACAGAGATTAACCTTATTCATGAAGCAATGATTATATCTGACGGGAAGATGCTGATAGATCAGCTTGATGCCACTTTGTGTGGTGAGAGCACTTAACAGTAATTATGATGGAAAAGAAGTGCTGGTCCAGGTGGCGGCATGAGCTTCGTTAATTTGAGAGAAATAACCAAAAATCTTCTCAGAAATGAAATGCTGAGAATTGAAGAGTTGATTGATGATTCTGATAGCCCAGAAGATCTGTTTTATGAGGATGAATTAAGCAATGTTGAGACAGCCTTTATTCATGTGGATCGTTGCATGGAGTTAACTACTGCTGATAAATCTATAATCGACTCACTTATGGCTGATCGATGAAAACCAGAACATTGGAATAAAAACATGACCGACACGCTCCCTAAAGATTTACCCGGTGGCTGGAAGTTTACCAAGCCCTTCGAGTCTAACCCCCTGAACAAGGGCCAGGTATGGCGAAAATGCGGCCCCATTGATGCCATTAAGATTATTCGGGTGATGATGCCTGGACATAGAGAATACGATGGAGGTACACAAGGTATTAGTGTGGTTCATGCCACTACAAAACGCTGTAAGGTGGTTTGGAAGCGTCAGAGCTGGTTTAAGGGTGGTAGTGAAGTACAACTACTGAATTGGTTAAAAGACAGTGGTTACGCGCCTGCTTTTTAATGATTGGAAACTGAAGAGATGAACATTTTAGCAAAATTAAAAAGGAAGCTATTGTGCGTATAGTCTTGAGTATCTTTTATTGGCTTTTTATGCCGATTTCCTGTGTGCTTGGAACAGCATTATTCGTTGCGTTAATGATGTCAGTTTTAATCGAGGGAGCTTATACATATCACACAGGACAATGGTTTAAGACAGTGATTCCCTTGTTCTTATTTACTGCCTTTGTAGCCTGGTGGTCAAATATAAAGACCAGGAAACAATAAGAGGCTCGTTAGTTTATCTAGCATGAAAAAATGAGGAACCGTAATGGAACAATATGGTGAAAGAAGTAAATCTAACTACCTGAGTATATTTTGTTACGTGGGATCTGCACTTTGCACGTTATTTTCTATCATATATGTTAGTTATTTCTTTAAGTTTGAGTCTGATGAGAAACTTGTAGAGATAGCGTCAATAGCTATTCATCTCTCAATTATATTCTCATTAATCGCCGTGTTGTTAATTGGCGTTGGCAGGCATTTAAGAAAGCCACAAAACTATTGCCGGCCAACCCAATAATTAATGGGAAAAGATTATGGATACACTTCCGAAAGATTTACCTGGTGGCTGGGAATACCAAAAGCCATTTGAAGCCAAACCATTAAGTAAAGGCCAAGTGTGGCGAAAATGCGGCCCCATCGATGCCATCAAGATTATTCGGGTGATGATGCCTGGACATAGTGAACACGATGGAGGCGCACAAGGCATTAGTGTTGTTCATACCACTACAAGGCGCTGTAAGGTTGTTTGGGAGCATCAGAGCTGGTTTAAGGGTGGTAGTGAAGCACAACTACTGAGTTGGCTAAAAGAAAGCGGCTACGCGCCTGCTTCTGAATGATTGGAAACTGATAGGCAAAGAACCAGCTTGCTGGTTATCCATTGTATGAGAAGCTTGATAGTGAGATTTAAAACAACGGCCCCTAAGCAAGGGTGTTTGAAATAATTGGAAACTGACTATGACTAACTCACCCTCATCATCTGAATTAAGAACTATAAGTGCTGGGCTAGGTGGCGGCATGAGCTTCGTTAATTTGAGAGAAATAACCAAGAATCTTCTCAGAAATGAAATGCTGAGAATTGAAGAGTTGATTGATGATTCTGATAGCCCAGAAGATCTGTCTTATGAGGATGAATTAAACAACGTTGAGACAGCCTTTATTCATGTGGATCGTTGCATGGAGTTAACTGCTGCTGATAAATCTATAATCGACTCACTTATGGCTGATCGTTGAAAACCAGAACATTGGAATAAACAGGAGCTAACAATGGAAGCAATTTGGTTTATTTTAGGGGTAATAATTATTTCGGCTATCACTTACCCAGTTTTAAAAAAATATATCTTTTCCGGTGATTCTCAGGAACAAAACCAGAATGTAAGTAACGTGCTAAATAATGCCCTAAAAGGAACAGCAAATATTACTATTGCGTTCTTAGTAGCACCGTTCATATTACCAGCATTTTTTTTGATTATGGGCGCGGATGCTGAATGGGTTCTGACTAATGAAGCCATTCCTCTTGGATTTATATTTTTTTGGCCCATGGGTCTTTCTACATTAATTTGGAATATACGTTTAAGGAAGGGTATAGCAGACCCTATTAAATGGTGATTTAAGGTTAGAGTTTGATCGGTGGGAAAAGAGTAATGGTGCCCTGGGCGGGGCAACTCTTTAACGAGTACCGAAGACTCACTTGATACTCCATTACTGGCTTATTGCTATCTTGAAGCTCACGACACTTGCTTGGTCACTATCCGATAGCCATCTTCGCCATAGTCTATTAGGTATTCCTTTAAATGGCTGTAATTTAGATTATCTATCCAACAAAGCTCATCGAGCTTCTGTTCCGTCACATTACATATATAAATCCTGAGTTCAGATAAAGGCTCTATAGCTTTTCCCATTTCAAATAAAAAACTCAGTGTATCATTTCCATAATCATCAACTGTTTTATCTATAACTTGTTGAAAAAATATGCCAACAGCGTCTGCTGTATTTGAGCCCTCGCCTAACCATAAACATGTGTCTTCGTGAAATATAGCAAAGGATGTAGGTATGTATTGAACCCTCTCTAAAACTTGGTAGGTGTTTGTTTTCCATTTTTTACGGGATATAAGGAGAAAACCCATCTCTTCCATTTTATTTATCTCGCGGCTGACCATACCTTCAGACGCGCCAATTAACTCAGCGATTTTTTTTAGAGGTACAGTGGCTTTTCCTGTTTCATGGTCGGAAAAGGATATTATTACCGCAAGCGCTGCGTGTCCGTATACGCCAATTTTTCTTATTTCTCCCGAATGAATTATTTCATCAATATAGGCTTGCCAGTCCACGAGCGTAATTGTCTTTGATGTGTGTTTTTCCAATTTATTACAAGCCTAATTTTTTGTTAGCTGTCTTTTGGCGAAATCACTAATTACTATATCTTCGCAAAGTAGCTGTATGTGTCTTGTTGATGGTGTTGATATTTTGGATGCAGAGTCTGCATCATCGTATCCGCATGCCACTACATATTGTGTTTTATAGTTACAGCATATCTTGTACAGATTGATAGAGTTCTCTAGTTCAAATTGTTGTGTATGTTGAGTTATCAATTTTATTAGACCTATTTTTTCTATTATCTGGATATCAGTTGTGTGTTTTAAGTGATTAAAGCACTTTTTATTTGTGTGTCAATGGGCGATTTGTAGTGTGTGATATAGCGTGACGTAGAGTGATGTTGAGTGATAAATATTTTTTTGTCGAAGTTAATACTCTTTGAAAAACTAGTATCACGAAGAACTAAATAATGCTAGTTTTCGCATTTGGATTGGCTTTTTATATTTAGAAGTTCTTTCAAAGGATGGAATAACTAAATTTCAGAAATTCAGCGGTATAGACTATCCCTTTTATTATTCTGGGTTGTGAATTATAAGTAGGCGTCGCATCTGCCCGTATTCCAATGATCTTTACGGTCATTGGAATATTCACTATAAAGACCTTGTAGCCTTAGCCACACATAAGTCTAATGATATAGGTGGCTAAACTCACCAACAGCTAGATTATAATGTTGTTTGAAAAGACAAATCCAAACAATAAATAAAAGAATTCCGCAAACACCCGTATCAGAAAAAATACTTAAATCCTATAGGACTCAAGCTGGGTTTGAGTCTAGCGTGGATTGTCTGCCACTATCATCGAACTTAATGATCGACCGAGAAAAAATCTAGGATATAAAACGCCGGCTAAATTAGTGGCGGAACAAATGACTGCAATTGCGGCTTAGGTGGTTATGTATTTCAGGGTTGAATCTGCCAAGCTATTATGTATCTCTCTCACTAAATCATCAGGTAGTATTGGTTTTTTCAATACTATAACCCCATCGGCAACCATATCTTTTTTGGTTTCATCAGAAATTTCTGCCGACAAAATAATGATAGGCATGTTTTTCTGGTAATTCTTGTTTTGCTTATAGGCTGTAATTACATCTTGGCCAGAGAGTTCCGGCATTTTGAAATCAAAAATAGCTAAATCATATGTGTTATTTTTCAGCATTTCAACTGCGTCTAGTCCATTAGAGCATATGTCTAAATTACATTTCTGCTGTGTCAGAGTAATTTCAAGAACATCTTGAATAATTTCATCATCCTCAGCAATCAAAATTCTGCAACCGGCTATATCAATGTCGTCAAGTTGGCTTTCAATATGTTTATCACTCGCCTTGTCAAGTTGAGTGACTGGAATGGTTACAGTGAATGTTGCCCCTTTATTTTCTTGACTGACAACACTTATTTCCCCATTAAGTAATGTGCAGAGTTGTTGTGTTATCGTCAACCCAAGGCCAGTCCCTGTAGTTGGCTTAATATATTTTGTATCAATGCGTACAAACGTTTCAAAGACACTATTAATCTTGTCATGAGGAATGCCAATCCCTGTGTCTTTAACTTCAATCCGTAGATAGTCAATATTGAAAAACTCTACCTTTAAGTAGATGGAGCCATACTCTGTGTATTTTGCTGCATTAGATAATAGATTAGTCAATATCTCATGAATTTTGATTCTGTCAGATTTTATTATTGTTGGATGAGTTATTTCTGAATTTATATAAAGCTTGTTGTGATGATCATCAATTTGAGGTGTTACTGTTGTGATGGATGAATTAATAACCTCATCTAAATTAAACTCTTCAATATTAATTGGTAATTTACCGGCTTCAATCTTAGATAAATCTAATATTTGATTTATTAAATTTTTGACGTGTACAGCAGATGTCAATACGCGTTGTGAGTAATCACGATCTTTATCACCTTTTTTATAATTATCTCTGAGGAATGAAGCGTAACTGACGATGGCTTGCAAAGGTGTTCTTATTTCATGGCTAACATTGGCCACAAATTCACTTTTAGCTTTACTTGCTTCATAGGCTTTATCACGCGCTATTTTTAGCTCTTCAGTACGCTTATCGACTAGATGATCCGAATTCTCCCTGGCATGGGTCAAGGCTTTTAAATGATTGTCTATATCTCGTTTGGCACTGTCCAATTCAAACGATAATGAGTCAATATTCTCAGCAAGTTCACCAATTTCATTGTTTTTAGAGTAGTTGATCCGTGATGTATAATCGCCTTCACGGATTCTATTAACTCCGCTAATAATATTACTAATGGGCTTTGTTATTCGTTTGCTTAAACAAACACCAATATAAACACTAAACATTAAAGCAATAACACCAACAAATAAATTACTAATGATAAGTTTAATTTCATCAGCAACAAGTTTGTCAGAGGTTAAGTTGACGCTAACCTGACCTATTATTCTGTCAGTTTCATTCGTTTCAAAGGTTTGTTCTAGTAATGAAGAATACCCTTCTACTAGATCAAAAGTATTTTCATTTGATAGCTTTCTATAAACAGGCACATGAAAACTTACAAGTTTTATATTTTTATTTAGCGAATCGTCCCTTTTTCGTATCAATATTGTTTCGTTATAAATATCCATAATACTGATGGAGTGAATCTTTGTATTTCTGAAAAGGCTATCAACAATGTCATTAAGATTGCTTAGATCACCTGAAATTAGTGCGTATTCACTCACATACACTACATAGTCAGCAATTGCCTTACCTTCTTCCTGCATTGATTCTTTTAAATCAGCTGTACGAACTTGATTAAAATATGCAATAAGAAGAATAAACATAACCATAGCTGGAATGGTGGCAGCAGCAATAGTTGCCCATTTTATGCTCTTTGAGAAATCACGAAATATCATCACTGCCCATCCCCTGATAATATGGGCGAAGCTCTTAAACGCCTCCTAATTTCTTCTGGATTTCGTAAAGAGATATTAAAGGTTTTTGCTACCCTATCATTTATTTCAATGTCGAATAATTGGCTATATGTTGCTTTTGGCAATATGCCATTGCCGAGATATTGATTAATAAATCTCACAGATTCGTTAACAATATCTTTAACACTATATGAAGGTGAAGCAAGCGCACCGGCCTTAACCATACCCTTTGAATATCCGATCAGTGCTTGCTCGTGACGGTAGGTGGATCGTAGAATATTACTAAGACTTCTCTTATTAAAGATCCTGCTATCAGGCATAGCGAGCAGTACATCTGCATTCGAAAGGTTGTTTAGTTCTTTATATAGCGAATGATCATCAGTAAGTTTTGAGAAGGTAATATCAACATCAAAATGGGCAGCTGATTTTTCCAGTATAGGACGTAGAAACTCAGTTGTATCACTAACAACGAACGCCACGGTCGTATTCTTTGGGAAAAGAATCTTACTTAAATGGATAAGTAATGAAGGATCAGGATCAGAGTAGATAGCAGAAATTTGTTTGTTATTTATTTTTTCACGCAGCTTCAGCGATTCTAAATAAGATAACCGGGAGAGAAAAACAGATAATATTGGCGCAGATACTTCTTTGCTTATAAGATAATCCAGTGCCTTCCTACCAGACGCCACAAAAAGATCCACTTCCTTAGCGTGGGGAAGTGGATATTTACTTATATCTACATCTTGAAAATAGGCATTACTTAGTTTGTCCTTTAGTGAATCAGAATAATCGTTTACTGCTTTTGTCTTTCCAGTATGAACAATTACTACATTAAAATCATTGGGCGTCGCAGCACAAACAGTAGCCGAAGCTATTGTTAGAATGATGAAAGTTATTAACAACCATGTAGCGCGCCCCACAATAAACTGAATTACCTTTCACTTTCTAATTTATAACGAATACTTTAATGACAACAGATAGTGTGTTGAGTCACTATAATTATTTATTACTGAAAACGTCTGACTAGATACGAAACCACTATCAGGATTCCCATAGTGACGAACAATAAATGATGTATCTAAGCGATTGGCATTCCAGCGTAAAAACTTAGAGACAACGAGATCATACCTGTCATAGGAGAATCCACCTATATCATTTGATCCGTAGTAAGCTAGCGAGCTTTGCCAGTCACCTGCAAAATCATAGGAAATATAGGCAGAACCGCTATGTCTCGGAGACATGGACTTTTCATAGAAGTTTGTCGAGTTATTATCCATATAGGCATACGCAAGATAAGTAGTCATTCTCTTTGTAGGCCTATAATTTAACTGTATTTCTGCGCCGCGTAGAGTAGCAGAATTACTGTTAGAAGGATAATAGTCGAAGAACTGTAATTTCTCAGAGATTAGCTTAGACAGCTTTTCTTCAAAAACCTTAAAATCCCATGACAAATCAAGCTCAGGGATATTAGCGTAATAGCTGATTTCCTTTGAAAGGATCTCCTCAGGAACAAGTGTGCCGTCAGATTTCGAATTATTATAAAAAAATACTTCAGTATTACCATCAACCGGAGGTGTCATATTTCGACCATAATAATTCCAATCACGGTCATTCTCTAACATATCAGGTGTTCTAACCGCTTTTGATAATACAAACCTTAAAGTGTGTTTATCATTAAAATGGTAGTTAATACTAGCCCTTGGTGAAAATGCAAACTCCTTATATTGTTCTTTTTCATGCTCAAGCATTCCACCAACATTTAGAATAGTTTTATCCGTCAATCTGTACTCAGCAGTACCGAACAAACGTGAGCTAAAGTAGGAAACTTCACCATTTAAGAATGATTCACTTTCAGCGCTGTCATTACGAATGCCGCCGCCAAGGATGGTCCGAAGACGATCAGAAAAAATGTAAGAATCTTCTATTTCTAAATCGATCTGTGTTTCATCATACCTTTCATTAAGATCAACACAGGCAGGCGCTAGCGCAGCCGCACCCGCAGTCGCGATTCTTGATAATACCGCAGCAGCTAGCGCATCATCCTGGGCTGTACCGCCTGAAGGCACCTGCAATGAAGCTATTGCTTTTGCATAATCAGGGTTTGCAGCATGCATAGCCCTAAGCTCAGGCCAGAAAAATGCAGCTGGATAACAGGAATTCCAGTTCCTTTCTATTGAAAAATCGCGGCTATACCCTTTGACTTTTAAGGTGTGTTTATCAGAAAGATCTTTTGACCACTCAGCAAGAAAATAAGCCTCATCATGTTCTTTATCAGGAAATGTTGTTTGGCCGCTGTCTACATATTCGCTCTGAAGTTCAGCATTACTTAAACCAATCTGAAGGTCGAAGCTTGAAGATGTGGATAAATTAGTGATTGAACGAATAGATAGAGCATTGAAAGCTGTGCCGTCACGGCGCTCTTCACCAACAAAGTTGGTATCAAAACCACTGTCTTCCTGGTGTAGCAAATTAATACGATAATCTGTTTTATTAATACTATTACCATAATTTAGGGAATAATCACGAGTGTCCAGGGTTCCAACATAGGCTCTTGCCTCCACGCCCTTCGAATCCATCGGGTGTTTAGTAATGATATTAACTACACCAAAAAACGAATTAGCACCATATGTTGCACTACTTGGACTGCGCGTAACCTCAATACGGTCAATATTTGATATATCGATATTCAACATTGACCAATCGATCTGGGCAAAACCTGTTCTATACACAGACATACCATCCACGAGAACTTGCATACGTCTTGGGATAAGGCCGTTAGTTCCATGATAACTAATGCGATACTCATTCCCAGCGGCCATACCTACAACCACGCCAGGTACAAGTCGTAATGCTTCTGGTACTGATCGAACACCTAGTCTTTGAAAAGTATCCTGATTAAGGACGGTAACACTTGCAGGAACGTCTGCTATACGTTGCTTGAGTCGAGTCGGCGTTAGAACAACATCGAGATCATCAGATAACAATAGGTCATCAGATAAATAATCACTTGCAACAGAGGAAAAAGAGAAAACTGCTAAGAAGAAAAAACTGACCCCACATCGAATATTCATACCCTACCTACAAATTATTGTAATGATTTTTTACAACCCCCTCCTTGGTGTTATTGTTAAAATCATATAAAACTAAGCCTTTAAAGGCGCGACAGCATATCAAATACCAAAACCATATAAAACATATGTTAAGAAAAAATAATTTTATACCACATCCAGACACGGATAAATAATGTATACAAAATATAACAAATTGATAAACCTAGTGATATTGTTGGCTATTAGTTTTAGCAGCTGGGCAGTTGATACTCATAAACTAGAGCTGATTAGCGCCCTTCCTATTGATGGAGTAGATGACTTCCAGCCTTCAGGCATGACGACCTGCAATGGAAAATTGTTAGTTGTTTCGGATAAACACAATGAGATCTACGTTATCAATGAGGACAAGGATAGTGTTAAGGCTAAAGTGTTTCTCACACTAAAAGAAGTGTCGGCAGAGCCAGATCAAGACCTACCAACAATACAGGCAATCACAAGATGGTTAGATTTTCTAGTCAGAGGAAAGCACTATGATTGGGAAGGCATCACTTGTGATGTGCAGAACAGGATTGTAGCGCTCAGTGAAAGTTATTCTTCGATAGCTAATATAAACAGTGACGGACAGATAGAATGGATACCAGTCCGCATCTTCGACACTGCTCACAAGGCAGGAATGCTGAATAAATATAATGTTGGCTTCGAGGGTATTGCATGGCACAAGGACAAGCTATATGTGGTAGCCGAGCGACAAGACAGAGGATTTGTTGAGATAGAATTAACAAGCAGCAAATGGGAAGTAGTACTCGCAAAGACGAATATAGACAGACAACTCCAAGACACAGTGAACAGTAGCAGACAAGAAGATTTTACTGGGTTGTTCTCAGATGGTGATTGGATATACACCTTAGAACGCAATGCCTCAGCGTTATGTAGTAGAAATGGTGTTAGTTTTGAGCTGATTGAATGCTGGTCATACCTAGATACAGAAACATCACCAGAGTATGTGTATTCAGATGCCGAGTTTGGGCTGGGTGAAGGTGTAACAATAAAAGACGGTTATGTATATATAGTCATGGATAATAATGGATATTCAAGAAATAAAAAAGCAAACGACACTAGACCACTATTGCTTAAGTTCACATTCAACAAAAAAAACTGAGATTAGTTAGATGTATACCTAACGCGCTTTTAGTCTTGGAAACAGCTTCATCAGAATTAGAAACAAGATCTACGCCCTGGCACAAAAGTTGTTCTCTCATTTAATGCCAACCAGGGTTCATCTCTCAATAGCGCCAATCATTCAATGAGCCCTGATCATTTATGTAAGCCTGATGACAAATACATTTTAAAAACTGTTTTTGTTTTATTAGCAGAATTATCAAATTGAGGAAGAATATCAAGGTCTTGATTATTAATGCACTGACGCATTCTCTTTGCAGTACTAGACATTTCATGAGCTCCAATCATACTGCTAGTACCTTCCACTCGATGGAGCAGTTCACTACATGCCTTGCTATCCTTTTCAGAGATGGCCTCTTCAAGATTCAGTCGAACACTATCCATCATGGAAAAATATTTTTTAATCGAATTTCTAAGAAATTTACCTGTAGGATCCAAGACCATCAGTGAATTTATTGTTTTGGCATCTACTATTTCTTCTTGTACTTCTAGCATTATTAACTCCCCTAACTACTTCATACCTACTGACTAAATCTTAACAATATTTAATATTTTATAATATATGTATATATGCAGTTTCTCCTTTATTACTATTCAAAAAATTTCAAAAAAACCAATATATATAGAAAACAAATAAATTTACAAAGAACTATGTATTATTACTTAATTAAAGAAAATAAAGATTTTTTAACGAGTCATTGTTCTAAACCACTCAATATTTACCATTACTATTTTTTATTAACCGAATCAACATAAGAACAGATAATCCCCAAATTCCGATAGTGCCACCACCATTACCAGAGGCAACAGGTTTTGTTTCAGGTGTAATATTTACGAGTATTTCTGGGGTTGTTTCGAGAACAGTGTCTGGTATTGGCTCCGAAATATCTTCTAGTATTAAAACTGGAACGGTGTCTGGGATATGCCCCGGCGTCACGTCTGGGATCGTAATTGGAACAGTATTATGGATAGGGTCTGGAATCACTTCCGGATCCGTGTCTGAAATAATCTCAGAAATCATTGTAGTGGAGGTGAAGGTTCTGCTGATTGGACCAATCGTTACAACTGTTTTAGTTTTGCTGCTGTGGTTATTCGAACTAGTGTGCCGTAAAACGATCATATCATGGTCGCTCACTGTGCCCACTGACGAGGTGAAAACACCGCTATTGATGCTGTATTCACCATATTTAATGCTGATGGCTGTAGCGGACTCAAGGCCGGTGATGGCCAGGGTGTTTGATGTGACCTGAGCGCTCAATGCTACACCGATCTGATCCTTAAATGAAAAATCATCAGGAATAATGTCAATGATTCTTGTTGTAGATGTAAATGTGTCGCTTATCGTACCAATCGTTACCACTGTATCTGTTGAGGCATTATGACCAATTGAACTTTTGTGACGGATAATAATTCTGTCACCATTGTAAACTGTGGAGGCTCTTGAGGAACCATAAAAAGATGAACCGTTAATACTGTATTCACCATTTGTTACGCTGATGACAGTTGAAGACGCAATTCCTGAGATAACCTGTGTATTAGAAACAATCACGGTATTTAATTCAACATCAAACTGGTCGAAGAAAGAAAAGGCGTTAGGCGTTGTATCAATATGCTCAGCTAAAGTAGTTGTGCTGAACGTATCGCTGATTCCACCAATTGAAACAACTGTATCCGTCGTGTCCGCTTTGCTACCAGCGCTACTATGTCGAACTGATAATGTATCGTTATTATTAATAAGACCAGCCAAGGAAGTAAACGCACCACTGTTAATACTGTATTCTCCATCAGTGATGCTAATGGATGCTGTGGCCCCAAGGCCTGTGATAGTCAAGGTATTAGAAGTAACTTGGCTGTTTACAGCAACATTACTTTGATCAGTAAACGAAAATGCATCGGGAACAGTATCAGTAATTGTCGTTGTCCTGAATGTATCGCTGATGCCACCAATAGATACAGTGGTATCGATTGTCGTGAAATAACTTGCAGAGCTTGTATGGCGGACTGCAACAGTATCATTGTTGCTCACCGTGCCACTCGATGTCGTGAAAGTACCACCATTGATACTATATTCACCACCTGTAATGCTGATGGCTGTCGAGGCCTCAAGACCGGTGATGGCCAGGGTGTTTGATGTTGTTAGACTGCTCAACGCAACATCGGTCTGATCAGTAAATGAAAAGGCATCTGGGGTTGTATCTACAACATTCAAATATATGGTCACTGTATTGTTATTAGTATTGGTTACTGCATAATCTATAAAACTGTCACCATTAAAATCAGCACTGGTAATCGCAGCTGGTGTAACTCCAGCTGCAAAATCAACCTTGGCCGCATACGTGCCATCACCGTTATTTAAAAATATCGAGACGACGTTTGATTGATTGCTTACAACGGCAATATCATCTCCATTGACGCGATCAAAATCTCCTATTGCGATAGATTGAGGGCCATTGGATGTTGCGTAATTGACTTTAGGTGCATAGCTGCCATCACCATTGTTTAAAAAGACTGAGATATTATGTGATGTCCGGTTGGCAACCACCAAATCAGGTCCATTGATGCCATCAAAGTCGCTACTTTCAATAGCATAAGAAAGACTACTACCCGTTGCATAGTCAGCTTTTGCGGCAAAAGTGCCATCGCCATTGTTTAATAAAACCGAGGCAGTGTTAGATGTACGGTTCGCTATCGCCAAATCTGGCCCGTTAATACCATCAAAATCTTTACTGATCACAGCATGTGGGTATACGCCTGTTGAATAATTGACTCTTGCTGCATAGCTGCCATCACCATTGTTTAAATATATTGATACGTTATTTGCGCTAGAATTAATCACAGCCAAATCAAGTCCATTGATGCCATCAAAATCACCACTGGTAACACTGAGTGCTCCTGATCCGGCCGCATAGTCAACCTTTGCGGCAAAAGTGCCATCACCATTGTTTAACAACACTGAAACGGTATTAGATAAGCTATCAGTGATGGCTAGGTCAGGGCCATTGATACCGTCAAAGTCGCCAGTTGTAGAGCCGTAAGCTAAAATTCCTGTTAAGTAATCAGTTTTAGCAGAATAGCTTCCCGCACCATCACTTAAAATAACAGACATTGCCGCAGGAAAAGATTGAGCACCAGCAATATCAATGGTTCCATCAACATTAAAATCATCACTAACGATTGAATGAGTTATTGTGCCAGTTGCGTGTTGTTGGTCAGCGCTGAACGTGAGAGCAGAGACGGGTTGAAAACATAACATCAGTAGAAAGATTGCTGTATGTTGGAAATATTTTAATTGAACTGTTTTTTTTATGTTCATTTGTATCACCTACAATTTCACTTTTAGTCTTAATTCATAACTAACGTATAATCTCTATTGGTTTAAGTGATAGCGCCACCAGGGCTGATTAAGATCAAAACTTCCCTCAAAATAGTCATACGGATTAAGTGTTGCATTGGTTGGCCCGGTGCCTGTAAAGGTATACAGACCCGCAGACACATTTAACCAATCAATATTCGCATCAATATCCATATCAAAATCAGCACCAATCACTTCTGGGGAAGTAATCTGCATTGTGTTAACGATAGAGCCAAGGACAGTATTTTGTGTGTAATCACTATTACTAAGATCGACCTCAAAATATGACTGCATAAATTGCGTCGGGTCACGGATTGTCATTGTTGTTTTTGGTTTTGTTAAAAAATTGTCTTTTGTGTATTCAAGACAAAATTCATCACCCGGCGCACAACTCCAAGTGCCATCTCCTGAATCCCAAGTACCCCCCATGACTTGTCGAATCATAATAGATCGTGGATCACCAGAGCCATTACCCGTAAATACATTGTCATGTGTTTGACCCAGAGCATCACCCATATTGCATTGGCTAATGGCGTAGCTGCCACTGCCGTATCTACAAATTCCATCACCAAGGCTTGAAGTTCCAGATCCGCCTTGATAAAAAGTGGATGTTGCCATAAAAAATTCCTGTGCAAAACCATCTTCAGGTAGACCAACAATGACGTGGTAATAGTCTTTACCATCTATAAGGATGACCTCTTGAAGAAATGGTGTCGGATCGCCACTGTTAGACCAGGAGCCACCACAATATAAATCTGTAACATCAGGTCTATTGCAGCTAGTATCAGTGCGAGAATGATCTCCAAACGTTGAATCAACGGGGACGAAGTTCATAACGAATTCAGCGGTTGATAGTGGCGACCAAAAAAATATAACCGATGTAAATATGATTTTTATTTTTAATATATTCATTTGTAGACCCCTCTACATTAAATTCAATCGACAGTTTAAAAAAATAATTTACTTCCAAACAACGCTTATATTTATTTCAAAAGACTTTTATAAACTCAACTACCTCATCGTGAATGTGATTAAATTTTTCAAATAATAGGTCTTCATTATCGAAATGGGGTTCTGACTGGAATTCATCCACATGGCTATATGAATGCAATTCAATTAGCTTTTTTGAATCTCGCAATAGACGTGTTTCTACTAATACATTAGGCCTAATCGTAAGTAGAGAAATTGGATGAGTAATGCTATTTGGAAGACCCCAATGATTTAATAATCTTGCGCCAATTTCGTGGTAATCCATTCCAAATTTATCTTTGATTTCATTGTTAATTGAGTCATTTTCAAGAACGCTCTCCATCTCATTTGGAAACTGATACACAAGCAATAAAATGCCTATCGATTGGAGTAACCCCAGGATGTGTAATTTTTCGATAACTGACTCATCTAATGAAAACTTTCTTGCAAGGACGGGAGACAGACATGCCATCATTATTGTGTCGTACAAAAAGTGAGTCATAGAAAATGACTTGCACGTCGTTGGAAATTTTTCCTTTAAGATAATACGAAACAACAATAGTTTTGTAGCTCGTAATCCTATAGTCGTTATCGAACCAGAAACAGTGTGGATTGGTATTCCTGTTGAATAGAATGGACGATTTGCGGCAGCAACCAACTGTGCTGCAATAATCGGCTCTTGTTCAATAGCATTAACCAGGGGTTGAAACGACGTCATGCTATCGACTCGCGCAAGGGCACGAATGATATTTGCGAGTAGTCTAAAAGGGGGGAGGGTTTCAACCCACGTAATTTCACTGTGTTTCATCTGCAAGTCCTGATATTAATTATCAGAAACTTTATCGACGCATTTGAAAAAAGGTTTAGCCCGTAAACCTTTTAATGTGGATTATGTCGCAATTTTATTAATGGCTGTTTTTATTTCTTGGTGTTTTTCTTGGTGTTTTTCTTGGTGTTTTTCTTGGTGTTTTTATCTGTATAGGATTTGACTAAAAAGTCAACTACGGCCCCTTCATTACGCAACTTTTCATCCATTTTTATATCGGCAATACCTTCCTTGGTTTCATTCGATATAAAACATTCCAATCGTGCCATGCCGCTTTTGCGCTGATCCTCGCGTCGTTTCTTTACTAGCCTATTGACTTCGGCTTTTTGCTTTTCTTTATCTTTATATGGCATGGATGAATTTTAAATGAGACCATAAGCAAAAATGGGTTTACTGGCTAAACCTTATCGGCTATTGTGCCGAGAACAAGATAATGAACAGTGAAGAAATGCTACGCAGCACTATCGTTAGGGAAAGCGAAAGCATAGAAATAGTAAATGACTGAACTTATCAGGAATTAAATATAGACTAGGATGAAGTAAAGATGAAAATTAGCAGCAAAATGTACATTCTTCTTACGATCATTATCTCGATGATGATGTCACTTGTCTGGTTCAGCGCATCAACTATGATAAAAATCGGTCATGAGATTAAGGTGATTGCAGAGAATGACATGCCCCTGATCGAGTCGTTGACGGGGATCACGGTCGCTCAGTTAGAACAAAAAATCATCATAGAAAATGTGCTTCGGGCAGCTGATAATACGGCTGATCCACAGAACGGTTCTGTCGAATTCAGCAATCTGTTTAATTCGTTTGATGTACTGAATATCAAAATTATTGAGCTAATTAAGACTACAAAACGACGATCAGTACATGGATTGGCGTCAGCAGAGAAGGAAGGCAACAACAGTCGAGAGTTCAAACTTGTCGTAGATGGGATAGCTAATATTGAACAAAAATATACTGACTATATTACACATGCGTACCAAGCCTTTTCGTACATCGAATCAGGGAATAATGCCATTAGCGCTGATATTGCCTCCACGGCTAATCATGAGGCAGCACAGCTGACAGTTGCGCTTAATGAATTGCTTATTCAGGTCGAAAAATTCACCCACCATTCGGCGCTGAAGGCTAAAAATGATGAGAAATCGGGATTAGTGGGTCTTTTTATCATTGCTGCAATTAGTATTGTACTGAGTATGGGTATAGGGTTTTGGGTAATCGCCAGTATTAAACGTTCACTAAACAAAACAAAAAGTGTTATTCGATGCATTGCAGAACACAAGGATTTAACACTGCGAGTTGAAACGGGCACTGACGAGATGGGTGAAATAGGAATTCTCCTGAACGGTATGTTGGAAAAAATACAGTTCGTTATTCACCAAGTATCTAATGCATCAAGTGAGCTAGCTACAGCAGCTGATGATCTTTCCAGAGTTACTGAACAATCAAGTCAGTCCGTCAATCGACAATGCATTGAAACCGACCAAGCCGCTACTGCAATGGCAGAAATGGTGTCATCCATGCGTGAGGTCGCTAGGAATGCCACATATACTTCGGAAACTGTAGGGGACGCTGATAATGAGGCCACAAAAAGCCTTAAGGCAGTGACAAACACAATTACAACAATTAAATCATTAGCGACTGAGGTTGAAAGCACTTCTAATGTTATCCAGCAACTAGCTGAAGACAGTCAGGACATTGGTTCTGTGCTGGATGTCATCAAGGATATCTCAGAGCAGACCAATCTCCTGGCGCTGAACGCAGCAATTGAAGCAGCACGTGCAGGTGAGCAGGGTCGCGGTTTTGCGGTTGTTGCCGATGAAGTTCGTACACTTGCACTGAGAACCCAATCATCGACAAACGAAATTCAAATCACCATTGATAACCTACAGGCACGTGCGCGTGAAGCGGTCATGGTTATGACTGGTGGCAGAAATCAAGCATCTAAAAGTGTACAACAGTCTGAAATTACTATGCTCTCACTTACCACAATTGTTGATGCTGTAACCACTATCAATGACATGTCTATGCAAATCGCCAGCGCATCCGACGAACAATGCGCAGTATCAGAGGAAATCAACCGGAGCATTGTTTCAATCAATGATGCTAGCAAACAAGTCAATGATGCAGCGAGTAGGACACAGCATGCCAGCTATAACATAGCGGAATCAGCGGTCAACATGCAAAGCATGGTGGCATGGTTTAAAACATAAAATAATGCTCAATTTGAGCCAACATCTATAAAAGATTATTTAAAGTAATTCTAAGTTTTTCCGAGTTTTTCTACGTAGGAAATATTAAAAATTACAAGAATGTTCACAGGAGGAGCAGTCGTGAAAATCAGTCAAAAAATGAATCTATTGCAGGTCATCAGCGTATTGATGATGGTCATCGTAGTCGCATTTGGTCTTAGCAAGCTGAGTCTAATTGGCACGGAGATTGACGAGATAGCACAAGAGGATATTCCACTGATTGAGTCGCTGACCGCGATTACTATCGGGCAGCTGGAACAGGAAATTGCCATGGAGCGGGCCCTGCGCGCCGGTGGTGTGCCGGATCATGGGGGTGGCTCTGTAGTGAAGAAGATGCACGAATCGTTCGAGCACTTGAATGGCATCATCACTGAGGAGCTACACAAAGGCGAACAGCTGGCCGAGCATGGCATTGAGATTGCCCACAACGATGAAGCCAGGCAGGAGTTCGATCATGTGCTGGGACAGCTAAAGGCAATCGAAGCGGAGCATCAGGAATATGAGCATCATGTGTTGGAGGTGTTCAAGTTGATTGAGTCAGGTCACGCCGCCGATGCAGAAAAGATTGCTGCTAAAGCCGAGCATGAGGGTGAGCAACTGGCCCATGAACTGGAGGCGCTGTTGACAGAGGTGGAAAAATTCACTGAACAATCAATGCTGACGGTCGCAGAGCATGAACATGAGGCGGTTAATGGCATGATTGCCATTGCGGTTATCAGCCTGGTGCTGGGTGTTGCTATCGGTTTCTGGATCAGCTCCGGTATCAAGCGTTCGCTCAACAACACCAACAATACCATTCACCAGATTGCCGACAATAATGACCTGACCCTGCGCGTTGCAGAGGGTAAGGATGAGCTGGGCGAGATGGGGGTCAACTTCAATCAGATGATGGGCCATCTAGCCACGACGCTGAACGAGGTCTCTTCCGCGGCGACCCAGCTGGCGGCAGCCTCGGAAGAGACTTCGGCGGTGACCGAAGAAGCGCGTATAGGTGTGAGTAATCAACAATCCGAGACTGACCAAGTTGCTACAGCCATGAATGAGATGACGGCCTCTATGCATGAGGTGGCGCGCAATGCCAGCCAGACGGCCGAAGCGGTGGCCAGTGCCGACGCCGAAACCAGTGCCGGCACCCGGGTGGTGGAAAATTCTGTGGCGGCAATCAACGGCCTGGCCGCAGAAGTACAAAAGGCCTCAAGCGTAATCGAAGAGCTGGCGACGGACAGCCAGAACATCGGTACGGTGCTGGATGTGATCAAGGATATTGCCGAGCAAACCAACCTGTTGGCCCTGAATGCGGCTATTGAGGCCGCCCGGGCTGGTGAGCAGGGTCGCGGCTTTGCCGTAGTGGCAGATGAGGTTAGAACCCTGGCGCAGCGAACCCAGGAGTCCACTGCCCAGATTCAGACAACCATAGAAAGTTTGCAAGACCGTGCCTCGCAGGCGGTGGCGGTAATGGGAGAGGGGCAGAGGATGGCTGAGCAGGGTGTGAGCCAGGCCGGTGAGGCCGGGGTCTCCCTAACCGGTATTTCTGCGGCGGTTACCAGTATCGGTGATATGACGCATCAGATCGCCAGTGCGGCGGAACAGCAGAGTGCGGTGTCGGAGGAGATTAATCGCAGCATTGTCACCATTAGTGAGGCGACCCATGAGATGAACCTGGGTTCTGAACATGTCTCCAAGGCTAGTTATGATATTGCCCATCTGGCTACCGAACTTCAAACTTCAGTCAGTAGATTTAAGCTTTAATGGAATCGGTCTCCCTCATTCACTCAGGAGAAGAGTTCAATGCTTATTGTTCTAATTGGAAGCCTGCTGCAATGTGAAGGCTATAGAAAAAGAAAGCATTAGTCTGGACAGGTGGGGCCATTTTCAAGCTTGTCCAGGAGGGTTAATAGTTCTAGCAAGGCGTCTCTCAACGTCTGTTTGAATGCCTGACTACGTTCAGTCTCAAACTCAGCTTGATCAAAATAGGCTTCATACTCGCTCATGTCGTGTAATAGTGATTGAGCCGCTTGGGTGTCAGCGTACTTTAATATTTTTATTAACCCCGTCCATGCATATGTGTTGATGATGTGACGTTCGACATTCTTGTATCTCAATGCGAGCTTCAGGCAATCAATCAAGGATCTAATATCCCCCTTGTAGGGTGTATCGCGCTGATTAATATATAAGGTGGACATCATTGATACATCGGCACATATTTAAGGATTTATAGCTTTTCGACTGACCAGAGCAGTCGTTTAGGATTGTTTTACGGAGTGATGTGACATGTTAGGTGCGGATAAGAGTCCGCCGTTATTTAATGGCCAGCTAACGACAGGAGAAAACCTGACTCACTTATTAGAAATCTCATATAGCATACTGAACCATATGGTTGAGTAAGTTTTTTGGGATATTAGGCCAACTATAACCACCGCTTTCATCCCAAGACTTTGATCCAGCCATTAATCCAAGCCCTAGTAGTTCTGATTGGAGCTGGTCATGAGGATAGATATACCATTTACGGTCTTGATTGAAGGCAATATAAATATCCTTACCATTATATTTTTTGTCTATGGTCAGTCGGCCCTTGAGCTGAATCTTAATGAAAGTACTACCATCAACATGGCATGCGATAAAATCTGCCCCCTGCCAGTCATCGTTTAGCCACATGCAATTGAAACCATAGTCAGCAAGCTCTGATGCTACTTTTTGATAATTATAATTCTCTTGTTGCCGGGAATTAAGCGTTTCATATTTTACACGGTGAAACATGGCTATCCTTAACTCCAAATGTTTGTGATGAGGGACTGGCTTACATACATGTAAGAATGTAAATCTCGAAAAATATAATAACAAAGAAAATTTTTGTTGGAAGCCGATGGCTATTGAAGTAGCGCTTCGGTCGTCACTCCTCGACACTTCAATTGATAAAATTACAGCCACTATGAGTAAAAAAACAGACCAAGACTTTCATGAAAATTTAGCCGTTGAGGAAGCACGTGCTCAGCTAAAGCGCCCCTCATTATACAAGGTGATACTTTTGAATGACGATTACACCCCTATGGATTTCGTTATTCATATAGACGCGAAACATTCTTGGAATCCGGGTCAGAGTGATAAGCGTAAACTCTACAGCACTGCGGAAGTACCCTAGTCTATTTCGACAGGGTTGTTTGTTCTGGGTTTAGGCTTGTTGTATAGGGCTAGAATTAGAGCGAACCAATATCTAGTGTAAGGTTCCATTGTACCTTTGACCTTGGAATGGGCCTCAAAAGATTGACAAATAACAAAATGAGTGATATTAAAAACATTGTTGTACGTAATGTTGGTTTATGTTTAGTCACACACAATCACAGTATTCAGAATCACTTCCTCTTACCGCCCTCATGTTTTGCTCGTTCTTAGGGCACTCACTTTTCGTTCCTCCCTTTTTATATTTTCCTAATGCTAATGCCTTGACGCGTAATACCCGTGGCCTCGAATAGTCCGTTAATATTTTTGGAGGTCACATGCATACCGAAACTATCACACTTGCGTTAAATGAAGCTGGCAAGCTCGCACATATTTTAGAAGTCCCGAATGGCGATCAGTGTAAATGCACTTGTCTAATCTGTGGGGCTCCGCTCAGGGCAAAGCGTGGAAATGGGGGTAGAACACCACATTTCGCACACAAGCCAGAGTACGGAGACTGTGGCATCACTTGTGAAACCGCCTTACATGAGGCGGCCAAACGCATCCTCTATGAAGAAAAGTGCGCATTCATTCCTTCGTTGGGAATTCAGGAAGTACTGGCAGACAAAAGCGGGAAACACCATTATTCAAGAATAGTAGATCCTGCTGAATACTTGGGGCTATGCCCATCAGCGCTCAATAGATTTCCTGACGCTCGGCTGGAACATACACTAAGAATAAGCGAAGAAAAATTAAGGCGTCCCGACGTGATTCTGTCCTGGAATGAACTCGATATCGCTGTAGAAGTCGCAGTATCGAGTTTTATTGATTTTAACAAGAAAAGCGATCTAGAGTCCCTCTCTATGAATACCATCCAGATAGATATCTCTAGGCTAAACAGAAATATCAGCAGGGACGATCTTAAAGCGTACCTGCTTAGCGATGAAGTCAAGACCGAGTGGGTATACAACACTAAAGAAAAAGAGATTAAGAAAACATTGAGGGGGGAATTGAAGAAAGTCGTCGAAATAGAAAATCTAACTATATCGAGCCCCCAGCCTAAGACAATAACCCCAGACCACACCAGGCTCTCAGAAGCGGAGAAAAGACAACGCAATATTAATACTAAACGTCAGCAACTACGTTCTCGTATAGAGCCCTTATTAACGGCACTGCTAGCCACAGGGGATCAAAATAGACGGTACTCACAATTGAAAGCGAAATCATATATTCACAAAGACGTAATTGAGCTAGCCACGAGTATAAAAGAAGATGTACGTCATTTACCCATCTACGTGGACACTCATATACAAGGGAGCGAAATTTTTAGTTGCCATCACTCTGTTTGGCAGTCGGGAATATACCTTCACCATATTTACAACGCTCAGCAAACACCCCAAAGCATCCTGGACGCCTGGCAACTTACCCACTGGTGTGGTCATCGGTACGGATTTTACCAAACGCTATATCAACTCTATAAAGAAACTAAGAGTATTAAAAACGAAAATCAATACGGCTATCTGCAAAATAGTAAATATTGGTATCTAGAAGAAAAAGAGCGACAAATGATCATAAACCCTTACTCTGTTGTTCTAAAATACCTGGAGTCTCTTACCAGCATAGGCTTACTTGCTAGGAAGCCTGGCTCTACCCATATATTCAATGTTGAATACCATTCAATCGAGACGCTAAACGAGGCCAAAGAAACACAGCGTAAGTTACGTCTTGAACGGTTGCGAGTGACAGACGAACTTGAAAGAGAAAGCCACGAAAGGCGATTGAAGGAAAATAAAGAGAAGCGGGCTAAGATGATTGCTGACAATGCGGAACGCGTAATACTGATTGCGGCGATGGAGCATTTTATCTTGCACACAGCAGCAGGCCACGGCCTCAGATGTAACCATTGCCATATTCCCTACCCATCGATTTTTTCAAATAAGCTATGCCCATTCTGCGACCATAGCGACATGGCTGATTATCGTGTCACGGGCCATATGGTCAGTAACGCGATCAATCGGCATCGATGCTTTTCGACTCCCCGAGTATCAATTGAACGAGTGGATAGTGAACATGTGATACAGGTGTTAAATAGCCAGTTCCCTGCATATCTCAACTCACTGGAGTGGGCTGAAGCGCAGTTGGACTAGTGCATTATTTTACTCGACGGTGCTAATGCGAATCTAAGCACACCGGAATCCGTTACGGTGACATCAGTGCAAGGACTAAAGATCCATTCTTAGTTTTTTCTGGTAGACGCTAGTAATTCTATCGCCATCCCAGGCATAGGAATAATGCGGCCCTTGGCGGGGTACTGTGACAGCAGGCGGACGCAATATCGCAATACACTCACCCGCTGGCTGACGTACCGAGCGATAGACAATTCCCCATGAGTTATCTTCTTTCATTTTCATCCCAAAGACTTGGGCAGGCCCATGGTCGTCTGCCAAATGTAAGTCCTTATAGTCATTGCCTCGGACATCGTGTAACGGCCTGACAACTTCGCCAATGTAGACGCGCATATCAATTTCGCCCGCGTCTTCTTTGGTGTATGAAAGAAAGAGGGTGCGACTATGGATGCTTTCGGCAAGCGCGGTGTCCATATTATTGGCCGCGTAGTAAATGCCATAGTGGCCATCGCTGAAGCGACTGCTGGTGCCTATGTGGGTAAACGCGGCCATGACAGGGGTTGATCCTGCGCCAGATATTCGATCTTCTACCGGGACGATGGAAATATCACCGACATCCTGCCGCAAGCGGTCATTGGTCAATGATTCAATATAATAAAGCTCATCCATCAGCGCCGGATCAACTAGCTGCTCGAAGAAATTAATTGGTGGATATGCTGACGGAATAACACGGTACTGGTGTTTCCAATCGAGTTCGACAACGGCAAGCATTACATTCCCCGCTGGGCATCGAGATAACGTCGGACATCAGACAAATCGATTAGGCTCCCTGCAAGCATGCGGTCAATGGCGCGTTGGCCACCAAATAAAGGGGCCGTATTGGGTTTACGTATCCACTCATCTGCCGCACGGGCACTGGGGAGTAATATGTTCAGCGCCTTATAAATGCCGAGCATATAACTGACGCGCTCTAATGTGTCCCGACTGAGGCGGGCAGCAGATTTGTCCGCCTTCCACTTAAAGAAAGTCGACTCTGGGGGAGAGCCAAGCAGGGTGCGCTCTTCTTTTGCCGACAGCTGCCAGTGACCTGAAAGATTAAAGAATGCTTGCAAAGCGGCATTGGCTACCCGTTGTGGGTTGAGCTGCGATTGTGACTGTTGTTCAGTGTGACGCTTCATCATCAAGGACTCCATATGTAGAGTATATTAATATTATCGTCCACAAATAGAGTTTTTTCAAGGGCGTGCCTTCTCCTAGGCGAACATTCCAATAAACCCTCGTCCTGACTGGGTTTGTATTGATTTCACCAACAATTTTCTCCAACATTGGAATTTGGCAACTACCTACCGACTAGAAAATATGGCTAAAAGAAGGCCTGTAAAACGACTAATAGATAAAAATGATGCATAGCAAAACAAAAACAACTTATTACAGACGGCTCTATATTGCATATCTGATCGACTCTGGTATCAACACTGTACCGGCAATTGTAGAAGCAACGGGTATGCACCGACGCACCGCCCAGGACATCATCAATGCTCTGTCAGAATTAGATATTGAATGCGATTACATAGGGCCAACAAAGTCCGGTCAGTACAAAATCACCAATTGGGCGGCAATTCAGAAAACTTGGATAAGTAACAACTTGCAGCACGTTAAAGACGTGCTAGACTATCCATAAATAATATGAAAAATGAGCTAGAATCATCAAAGGGGGAATCATGCCAGCAACCAGTATTCAAAATATCAACCTATCGACTACCCAGGCACGGTTTGCTTTGATGATTGAGCCGTTCCCCCGCATTGCTAAATATTGGAATTGGGAGCGCAGAGAGTGTGACCCTGAAGCCCTGAATAATGCAATGGGTGTCATGTCGCATGGTGAGCGTGTCATGGCTCAATTTTTTCACTCTGTCTGGACACACAACAATCAATCCTTCGACATTACGGAAGCCGGCAGCGTTCTCGATCAACCAGAACGCCAGGTGATTATTGATTGGCTCACTAATCCGTTCTGGCCATAACGCTGAGTTTGAATAAAAGGAACATTGAATAGGCTAAAAATATTATGTTAGAAGCCCTTAGGAAGTTATCAAATGATTGTCCTTTTCTATATTGAAAAACATGGCGAATCATCAATCGAAGATGTTGTTAATGGTCTCAATGGAAAAGAAGACACTGTGACTCAAAGGCTTGGGCGACTAAGTGATAAGGGAACGAATAAGCGTAAAGGCTTAAATCTGCTAAAACGAAAACCTATTCATGACCCTCACATGCGTTATTTGTACTCACTCTCAGCACTAGGTGCTCGCTATTGCAAAGCCCTAAAGGGTGAGAGATAGAATTTAATTATAAAATTGGAATAAAGGAATATGGCTATGAGTAAATCAATTTGGATAACCGCTTTATTCTGCTTTGCAATAATGCTGCTCATTACTGCTATTAGCAGCGTTATAGGTACAGAATGGACGACAAGCGTTAATGGTGGAGTATCAGGGTTAGTAGCCGGTATTGCAGGGATAACAATTTATCCAGTTATTAAGCGCAAGTATGGATGATGGGAATGTGACTATGGAAAGAACTTCGTCATTAATTTCGATACGCCCTGTTGGCTTTGTGGACGGAGCAAGTTATTCAGGTGTAGGTGATACTGAATTTCGATTCGATGTTCTAATAAGGATTGCTAATGTCAAATAGCACTGAAGTAGATGTAACACACCAGGTAGAAGAAATAAAAAGTAGTTGGTGGTTTTTTCCTAGTTATTTCTGGGCCATTTGCTTGATATTAGGTAGCATCACCACATTATATTTCGATTACGCAGTATACAAAATAATTGGGTTTATCATTTCGTTATATTGCGTTACCCAACTTGGGTATAGATCTGGATTAATATATGGATACATACGAGGCTACGAAAGTGGCTTGGAGTGTTCCAATATAAAAACATTGGAATAAAAGAAAATTGAACTACCTAAGAGAGTGGTATCTAATCGGGGTTTATGATCCGAGCCATTATGACGAGTGGCCATATTATTTCTATGATGAGGGCGCTTATATTTCAAACAAAGGACGCATTGCATCTGCAAATAGCGCACGAGAATTTGACAATATTGAAGAAGCAGAAAAATACCTTGAGCAGTGGGGATATAAAAAGAAAGATCAATTCAAATATGAGTTTGTTCGCCTCGAACGTGGCACCAAACCCCAAAAACCGCTATACGGCCCAGAACACCCACTAGCCAAACTTATTGAAGCAAAAAAAACATCATTATTCTTGATGGCAAGTGATTGGTATCATGGGCGAGATCCTAACCAAAATTATGAAAAATTGGGATATAGCAAGTCTACATTCTACCGGCACAGGAAAGAACTTTTACAGTATGGCGTAGACATTAAAAAAGAGCCTGAAGTTGTATTTCTTACGCCAACACCAAAGGAACCGAGAGTAATAGAAGTGAAATTTCTTACTGAGAATGACTTACCGGAAGATCTTAGAAATTCAATCTGGAAACCACAGACACCAACACTGCGGTTAGTTACGTCAGATGAGAATGAAACATCGAAAGAGTGATTGGAATAAATACAAATGATAATTCCTGTTTATGTAGATAATCAGTTTGATAAATCCGATCCAGAACCTATGCACTTGATACCTAGTAATGTGTTTGAGGAATTATGGTCTAGCACACCTAAGACACAATGGGGAACTTGCCGTATGAGTGATTATCTATTACCTGATTGTGTTGATAATGTCAGTCCATTTGTTATCCAATATGTAGATAACTATTTTTATTATAAAGCTGGCCGTATTTCATTCGCAGAGAACCCGACTAATGGATGTTTCATCAGATTTAATGAAGGAAGACATAGAACTAGATGGTTGCTTGATAATAACTGCAAGTACATACCTATTGGAATTAGAGGAAGTTTACGTTCCAAGGTGCTAGAAGCATATAATCTTACAGATTCATTAGTAAAACCTGGGAGCCATATAGACTTACCTTTTACAAAGGAAAGTGTAATTAAATTACACAAGTCACAATTGAATGAAACATTGGAATAAATAGATGGTTAATCAAGCCAAGAAGATAATACTTACATTTGCCTTGTTAGTGTCCATGACATGCACTCCATTAGCATTAGCAAGTGTATTAATGGGGCCAGTCACTAACCCAGATAATGGCCACTCTTACTTGTTGTTATCACAGTCCAATTGGACTGACGCAGAAAATGAGGCGCTTTCGTTAGGAGGGCACCTTGCCACAATTAATGATGCAGCTGAACAAGAGTGGCTATTATCAATATTTAGTCCTAGTCGTGATCGTCATTTATGGATTGGTCTTAATGATGCCTCTCAAGAGGGGCTGTTCGTTTGGGTTAACGACGATCCGTTTTTATTTAGTAATTTTCCACCAGGAGAGCCAAATAATTTCGGCGGGATTGAAGACTATACATATATCGATGTTGCCCACGGCGATGCATGGAATGACCTTGCAAATATAAACGAACAAATTGCGCCGGGAGGGTTTTATATCCCGCTACATGGTGTAGTTGAATTTAGTGCTGAATCTGTACCTGAACCATCGATGCTTGCCCTGTTCAGTTCAACCATTCTCACCCTACTTTGGATTAGGAAACGAAGAATATTAAGAAAATAGACTTTGTGATGATGCTCATATAACAGTGTTAACCATAATTGGAATAAAGTAATGGATAGAACTACGTCATTAATTTCAATTCGCCCTGATGGGTTTGTGGACGGGGCCAGTTATTCAGGTGTAGGTGATACTGAATTTCGTCAAGAGGCTGAACACAATGGATTCACTATACGTGAAGTAGATCGAGTGTATGCCAAGGAAGTAGTTTTTACCTATATAGCGATTAACGATACGCTTGAAGCGTGATTGGAATCTAAGCAGGAAAGTAATCACATGGAAGAACAAGTAAAATATCAGGTAACTCCTATTAATCTTGGGCAGACCAAACAGATCGAGAGGAGATTAACTGCTTTATTAAATTATGGAGGGTTCTTTGTTGAAGGAAAGTGTAACCCTGGTCATATCACTCTTGAATATAGGCGAGGTGATTCGAATGATGAGATTGACAATATGCGGCGTTTATCTGCAACGTTAATTGAGTTAGCAAATATAATAGAAGGCAACATTATGGTTGAAGATATTGTTTCAGACCCATCTACATCTGAGTGGATGAAGGCAGCGATAAATAGCCTGGAAGGGCGCGACCCAGTTGATTCACTGGCCGACGTAGAAGTACTACAGAGATTACAGCAACAGCGCGTGTCTGACGCTGTAACTAAGTTTTAATGATTGAAATCAGAGCAAGTGAATATACAGGTAGCAACTATCAAATATAGAATACCACCACCTTATAAGACTTTGAATCCAGCTCACATTGATATTACAGAGCAAGCATTGAATGGGGCTACTCTAAAAAATATCAAAACAAAAAAATATGGTGACGTAAGCCGCGCACGAATCAGTATGATCGTTTTACGAACTCTATTTACCGTCGCACCTGATCTATACAAAGCAGCTTTGGCAAAAAAGACAAGGCAAGGTCAGAAAGTCTTGGATATTTGCCGTGAAGCTCCTGGCCCATTTATAAGCGCCCTGAATGAGCAGAAGAAAAAGCTTTTGAATACTCAAACGAATAAAAAACCTGCTTTGTGAGGTCCATTGACTTGATTAGGTTTCTTTATCATTAAAACCATGAGAGAAGAGTCATAACCCTGCTATCAAGGATGCTCCACCTTCCAGAAGGTCCCAAATATCCAACACGGTTGCCATAAATGCCAACACCTGCCATCCAATGAATACAGCAATAACACCTTTATGATGCATCGGTACTCTTGAAAATAAGTTTTCCATGGCATTACGACCCAACAGCTAGTTCTGGGTACTTGTGGCCAACACCAAGTAATGTTTCTAGTCTATAAAGCTCTTCCATATTCTTGACTGTTGGGTATGTCCTCTCATGTAGCGTGCGCCACTTAAAAATAGGGGATTTACTACTGATATTGAAAACCACGTTTGGACTGTCATTAAGCCCTTGTTTATACTCATAACCAAGATAAAGTGCGGCACAGATAAACGAGCCGTTAGCAACATAGTAATTGTCTTGCCAAGGTAGGCGTTTCATCAGGAATTCAGCCTCATGCTTCAGGCCATAGCTTGACCCCCGATCATTTACTGACTTTCTTTTTTCAGTGAACCGAAGGAAATAACATGCTTTATTGCACTCCTCAATGGCCTCTAATAGCTGGTCCTGCTGATTCTTGTATTCAGCATCGACATCTTCGGCATTGGAGCCCCAGCCACCGCGTCTGCGGGGAATCCCGATTCCATAGTGTGTTAAATATGGATGTTCCTTTAACACTGCTTGAATATCAGCACGGGCCATTATCTGAGGCAGAGTGTTCGTTTGAATCTGGTTTTCTGTTGTGAGGTTATTTGAAAGCAGGCTAATTGCTTTGTCCCACGGCATATCAAGACCATTGATTACAGCTATTTGATATTGGGCTCGGTGCAGAGGAATTCCATTCTGTTTAGCTAAACGCTTTGCATCTTTGCGGCAATTGGCGACGGAACGACCAGACGGAAACTTAATACTGTTAATAGCAGGCATGATAAACGCACTCCTTAATAGGTGTGACCGCCGACTCGCCGCACCAAAAAGGGTACGCAAATGAACTTTTTGATCTGCTGGACTGAGGCGTCCTTCGCCTACACGTAAGTGTGGTCGGCTGAACAGGCTTTACAGCAAGCCCGTGAGGATTGTACGTCCGTCAACAGGCATATTGCAAGGCTTAATAGACGACCTGATTTTTGCATGATGCACTTGAGTCCGTAAAATGCATTTTACTTGCGGGGCTTTTGATTGGATTATTCGCGTAAACACCATGATTCTATTCCCATGGTTTGCTTAGATTCTGGTAGTACGGGCAGTATAAGACATGGCTGGGAGAAAACCGAAATAAAGGTTGAAGATATATATAAAAAATGCGGGATCGTGTGTTTAGTAGATAGTACTAATTTCCCAGATCCGAATTCAGTAGATAAGGGGTCACTAGAATATTTTGATACCCCTAAACAATTGTATAATTTGAGGCTTAATCTTCCTAGACACCCCAGAATGGTACTCAGCAATAACATTAATGATCAGAAGCATATAATCAAACATTTAAGCAAACACATCTATTATTTCATTAATGACAGAACATCAGATGAGTACAAATATTTATATCAGCTTCTGAATGATTTTGTTGAAATAGAAGCATTACTTAGACAAAAGTTAGTGGAAATAAAAAAGCATGAAAAATGTGTTCATGAGGCGGCATACCCAGGGAGTGAATTTATAGAAATAAGATAATTACTTCTTCCATGATAGGGGATAATATGCTGTAAACAAAAGCTATTTAATGCGCTTACTACTTGAATAAGGCAAATGTAACACCTCAGCTGCCTTCCTAGCCTCGTCTTTATCACGCATATCGTATCTCATTGTTGTCTTTGGATCATCATGGCCGGCAAGCTGCTGCACAAGAAAGACATCCGTTTTGTTTGCTAGCAAGTTTGTGACAAATGAGCGTCTAAAGTCATGAGGCGTGCATGCTCTTACACCTGCCTGTAACCAGCGTTTTTTCACAATGTTGTAAACGGCTTGGTCACTGATCTGCATGAAACTGATCTCACCTGATTTATTCACACGCGTAAATAATGGGCCGTCAGATGCCTTTCGCATATCCAACCAATCAAGTAATGCAGCACGAGTTCCTGAATCAGGCCAGACATGGCGCTCTTTATTTTTCTTCCCGATGTAACGGATCTCGTTTTCTTCGTCATCAAAATCATTAACCTTCAATTTAGCTACTTCTGCACGGCGTAGACCACAGATATACATTAAGCCGATGATTGCTATATCTCTGATGCCAGCGGGGCTCTTATCACGTTCACAAGCCTGGACAATAGATAAAATTTCACCTGAAGGAAGGTGCCTACCAGAAGGTAAACGAGAACCACGCTCCATCTTTACGTTCATGATCCTTCGTAAATCATCACCGGGTATCTGGCGTAGGTTGAATGCTTCTTTAGCCACCAGGCGCAAGGCTGCTAAAGTGGCATTTATAGTGGTATGGGCTTTTTTCTGATCATTAAGCACCTGGACCACATATTTAACGTGTTCGTACCGCAGCAATTCCCAGGGAACCTGCTGGTAGTCAGTAAATTTAAAGATCTTGGCAAACTGATTTAAACGGCTGACTGTAGATCGTCGACCATTTTCACTTTTACCTACAAGTGCGTACTCAGCTGGGCTAGAATGTTTATAGGTGGTTTTCTTACCAATAAGATTGGGGAGCGTTTCTATTGAAAGCACGCTGCTCTTTGAAGAGACGAGTTCTCCTTCTATAACATCCGATTTCCCCATAATGTATTCGCTGTATAATTACCACACAAATAAAATGGTAATTATTCGCCGCCCTCTTAGGTTTTGATAACGTGTATTATCATAACAGAAATTATAACAATTTTATTTGTATTGTTATTATAAAGGGAGGTTAGAAACAGGCCGTGTAACAAGAGCTTCTACAATTCAATTATAGAAGATACTGCGTGAATATGTAGCCAAGCGTTTAATGAAGATAATATTGTTCAGAAAATATGGAACCGTTTCTTCGAGCACATCTTATAGGTTGCCGTGACTGAGCAATAACTAAAAGAAGAAAATAAGTTATTCCAACTCCTCATCCAGCAAACTACGAAGTGGCTCCAGATATTCCAAAATTTCCAAAGCCTGTTCAGGATCCAGTTTCTTCAGCGCCTCGACAGTATCTAACGCTACCAAAGCTAGTCGAACTGCGCAGTCCGTTGCCTCTCCTTCATTTGATAGCTCAACCTCACTTTTAAGCTGCCTCAACACAATCTTTGTGCCGACCTCAACATAACAGTCAAGTCGCTTCTTACCCGCATCCATCTTAGCGTCATGATGTTTTTTGCGAGATTTACGAAGAACTGCTTTAGCTTTTTCACTTAGCGCCATAAATAAAAAATCCTTTTATATAATATATACAGACATAGTAACAAACACCCTTTACACGGTAAAGCCTAGATGGTAGGTTACCGTGTAAAGGGAGGCCGACTGAAATGTTACAATCATAGAGACAAGGTAAAAGGCCGTTCCAAGCAAAAAATACACATTTACCACTGTAAAACATCCAATAGATTTTATAATTCAGAAAGATGTCGAAAGAGGGCTTCGCCATGATTGAAGTTACTAATGACCAAATTGTTATCACTGCGATTCTAGCCATTGCTGCAATTATTGCAGGATATCTTCTTAAGGTTGCTATTAAAATATCCGTGCTTATAGTAATTCTAGTTGGAGGATTCTACATTTTTACTAACGATCCAAACAAAATGTCTGTAGAACATGCTACAGACTGGGCCAAACAGAAATCCAGCGAAACACTTGAAACTGCCCGCCACATGGCAAATGAAGCCAAATCAAACAATAAAATAACAGATAATCAAGAAATTATAGACGAATCCAAAGACGCACTAAATCAATATATACCGAACAAGTGAGATACATATTAATGAGAATATTTGCCATACTCGGCATCATTATCACAACAACTATCTCAATCAGTACTATTGCGTATTCGAATGAGGTCGAAGATAACTATGTAATTCGATTAGCCCTTTTTCAAAACCCGCGAAACATCAACCTTTACGCTAAGGATATGAAAAAACTAGGGTACAACTCTATTGTAGAACCATATAAAAGTAGACAGGACGGGTTAATGTTTCGAATTAGCCTTGGCCCTTTTCCAATAAAGCTTAATGCAAAAGAGATATTAGAAAAAAAACAAATCGTAAATGATGCGTATATAGAAAAATACACACAAAATAAAACTAAACCGTCACCAGAAAATAACTTCCAGCAACAGGAACAAGTCCAAAAGTACATATCGTCAATTGAAGAAATAGACCAATCCTCTTATGAGTCATTATATGGCTTTGTAAATTATTTCACGTCTGCATGCAATCGATCGCCAACCGCAAAAGACCTTGGAATATTTATAGCTAGTGACAACTTCTACGACTTACTAAATGTAATTGAAAACTCTAAAGAGGATGAAGAGTATTACAGGACGCTATCAAATATTAATTGTCAGATATTCAATTAATATTGAGAATTTAAAAAATCAATGTTAATGGACGACTCATTATTTGAGTCGTCCATTAAACGTTATGTTTATTATTATCAAGACCATTATCAACCAAATGATAGTAATCTAACCCAGTACCTGGCTGCACAATTGAATTTTCAATGTCATCTCTAATCATGTTTTGTGCCGCCTCATGGGCCTTTAGCGAATCACTTTCGTGTCTTACATCACCCTTAAGCAACCCACGCTTATACATAACAAATCGCACCAACAAAAACAGTGCAAAAACAACATAACCAATCAAAACTATATTATTAGAAATAAAATTAATCACAACACACCTCCTTAACGATCTAACCCTCTATCAAGATTTTCTTTCGCTCTAATTGCATGCTTAGAATCTTGATCAAGTTGTTTTTGCTCTTTCATTTCTTGCTCAAGAGCATCAACAACAAGACCCTTATCAGTAAATCCTTTACTACCTTGAATACTATTTATCTCTCCACCATCTGGCCCGACATCCTTTTCAGGACTTTTCTCTCCGGCATCAATACCCTTGCCATGCTGACCATCGATGTGACGATTCTGTTCCTCATTCATATCTCTACCTTTTGCGTTCTCATTTTGCTTGTCTAACTCATTTCTACTGGCTTCAGCCTGTAATGATTCATTTTTTCCAGCATTAATATCACGCGCATTGCTTGAAACACTTTCCTTCTTCTGATATCGAGATCTATCCACAGACTCTAAACCAGAAGTCTTATCTCCAGACCTTTTCTCGACGGCAGAGATAAATTTCTCTTTATCATCAACATAAACATATGCCTTATCTTTTGCCCGGCTTAAAGCAACATAAAAGGACTTCTGATTTACAAGGTTCTTCCTCCAGGACTCTCCATTAACTATTACCGTCTTAACAGTTCCGCCTTGTGAGGCATATATCGTAGAAGCATAAGCATGATCCCAGTGTTTATTTTCAGGCAATGAAATATCAATCTTTAACCTAGAACCATCTCTCAAAATCAAAGTAGCAAACTTACCCTCAATCTTTTCTACCTTTGCATTTTGAGTGTTGCGAATTCCTCTATCCTCATCATTTCTAGTCCACCTAATTTTGTCACCCTTAGCAAGATTCCGATTTTTAGGTTTGTAGACCTCAACTCCACCTTTCTTTCTATTTCCAGCCACTTTATGCGGCTGCCAATTAACAGTTAGACCACTCTGAAGCTGAATCCTTACAATCCCCTTATCTTTATCTATATCCTGGACTGATGCGTATTCACCCTTCTCTACTCCAAGACTTCTATATTTCTTACCAAATCTGACATAATCACCAGATTTATAGTAGCTCGCCCTTGCCATTTCAACCCGCGAGAGTCCCGCCTTATCATACGCAGTAGTCTGTATATCTTCTTTTCCTAATGAGCCCTCTTTTTTTAAACCTTCTCGAATATGGTTATTTAATGCTATCCGGTCTTCATTAGCAGGAGATAAGACGAAGCTTTTTTCTCTATCTGCCGGACTCATACCAAGATACTGGTCCGCAATCATCTGAATCCGTTTATCTCTATTCACTTCCTGTATAACAGTATCCGAAATCTTATTAAGCGCAGCTCTAGCCTGCCCTGAAATACTGTCATATACAGCCGCCTTAAGTGTTTCATTATCCTGGCGCTTAATCTCATCCATGAGGGCAGTGTTCATGCCGGCGCGGCGTAGAACATCAAAAGGCTTACCAGCATCAACCGATGGCAGCTGCTTTACATCCCCAACTAATACAACCTTTGCCCCCGTTTTTTCAGATGCCCTTAAAAAATCATACATATCACGATTTGACTTCATAGAAGCCTCATCCACCATCCATATTTGTTTCGATAAATCAGGAGCCTTACCACCAATAAGCTTACCTTCAGCCTTCCCAATTTCTTTTGTTATTTCAATGAGGTGTCTAGCTATGGTTTTACTTTCAATTCCAGCTTCGCTCTCAAGGGTATTCGCAGCAGTCGCACTTGGCGCAAACCCCTTAACTTCATAACCTTTCGCTTCCGCAAATTCTCTCACGGAATTCAGCATGAATGTCTTACCCGTACCGGCATAACCTTGAACACCAACAACCCTATCCTTTGACTGTAAAATCAACCTAGCCGCACTAGCCTGCCCCTTAAGTAGGCCATATGACTCCAGATGCCTTTTTACCTCAATACGCTTACCAACCTGCTCAGTTTTACCCTTACCGGACTTCATAATCTTGCTGGATGCAGACTCTAGGTATATAGCCTCTCTACTAGTCCAAGCCTTCTCTTTACCAAGAACCGCATGAATCAATTCCTTGCCCTTACTCAGATCCTTGATGGCATGCTCAACGCTAGCCAAGTCAACATAACCTACCGCATGCTGCATGGCCTCCTTGATTAGATCGTCATCCTTAAATACGGCTTCCCTTTCTCCCAGCTTCGCAGCAGCAAATTTAACGGCGTCTTTTGATGCATCTAAAACAACTTGATCCCTCACATAATAGTCTTGCGAAACATCCTTACCAGGAACACCACCTTCAACCACAACAGCTTCATTACTAAGATCTTCGTTTTTTAGCTCTTGCCGCTCCTGGGCAAGCTTTACAAACTGACGAGCATCAAATCCAAGGCTATTAGATGCGTCCTTCCAGGTCTCTCTCAAATTTTCTCTATCATGCTCAACCTTAGCCACTCTGGTACTAAGAGCTGCTCTTTCGGCTGCTTTTGCATCTGACTTATATGAATTCTCAAGCACCTTTTCAATCTGCTCACGCCGTTTAGAAAATTCTTCCAAAACTTTTTCAGGGACATTCTTAATTTCAAACCGGCCATCATCGTGGGTCTTCTCGACATCATAACCAAGCCCTCTGAGCGACTTAGCCAATTCCCCCCTATAAACCATCCCCGCAAACATTTTTCTATCAAACAACCCTTTACTCTCAAGGGTTTTCCACTTTCCTTCTGAATTCTGAGTGATATTCATAATTACAGAATGAGTATGAAGATGAGGATCCATTTCACGGGAAGTGTCATGCCTAAAAAGACCAGCAACCATATTTCCACTCTTGCTCAATGAAATACCATCATCCGATGTAGATCTAACACCAACACCTGCTTGTTCCATTTTTGATAAAGCAACTTGTACAGCGCGATCATGCGCCTCAAAAACCCTTTTATCGCCACCGACCTCAGCTACTATTGAGACCGACTTAGGCGCATTAAAAGTGAAATCCCAGCCTGGACGGTGATACCAAACACCAACCCTCTCACTATCTATTCCAGTAACAGGGGAGAACCGCATACTGGTTGCTTGCTCCTTAAGCTTTTCATCACCCAGTTCTTGGTAAACAGTTTTCCCGCCTTCGGTACGAAGATTAAGGACATCGTTTAAGGTTTTCACCTCAACACCACTAGACTTAACCAGCTCTTTTAAATCAAGACCCCTGACATCAATGTAGCGATGCACACCAAGCTCATCACCTGTGGGCAAACGACCCTCAAGGACAGCCCTAAATGCGTCACGATCAACAGCACCAGCCAATCCTAGCTTCTCTGCCCCTTTCCCGTACCACTGACTTTCCTGGTCAAGCGATTCCTTTGCATAATAATCATCTTTAGCAAAGTAAGCCGTGGTCACACCTGAATTCACAAGGGATTTTGCTGATAGCATGACTTACCCCTCAATCTACCTTTCTAAACATATCTTCAGTGACATGAGGCGCAGGCTGATCATTGTTTTTAGTCTCATCAGCTGGATTGTCACTCTGTTTAACAGATTCGGATGAATCAACGTCCTCCCCGGTATCAGCAGTCGAAGCCAAGGAATTTTTCTTTTCACTGTCCGCTTGCTCTGCCTGCAAAGAGAAATCCCAGCTGGTATATACATCTTCACCTTCGATATAGCCTTCAGCTATTTTTTTGAACTTTTTGTACTTGAGCTGGAAAGTTGATGAAGTTGCGCCACTACCCAAACAAGCAAATCCCTGTAGATCTGGAAGATTCATAATTTCCGTTGGTAAGACAAGCGGACGCAGCTTACGCTGCATCGAAAGCGTCACACCATCACGAATCTCATTAGCACCATACGAGAGACCTTCAGATGGCTCCATCACCTCAACTTGCCCAATTTTTTTACTTGCAACTTCAGCCATTGTCGGTTCGTTAGCCCGATAAATCATCCACGCGCCACATAGGCCGAGAATTGCATCAGAAAGATCCTTCCCATACCTACCGCGAAGCTGGGCAATTGATTGAAACCCGAGTATAGAGCAACCTCCATATTTTCGAGATTGAGCCAAATAGTTTTCTAGCATTGGAAGTTTGTTGAGAGATGGCAGCTCATCAACAGAAAGCCAAATACGCCTATCAGGGTTTTCAGGCAAAGACAAAACACTCGTTGCCGCAATATCCAACCAGGTTGTAATCAACGGCCGCAGTGTTTCAAGTTGCTCAGCATTGGCATTTATAAATATCCATTCATCACCCTCTTCTCTAAGTACCCACTCCCTTATAGAAAATCGCTCGCCCGTATGTTTCAGAAACTTAAGAGGACGAATATAGGTAGATAACGTAGCCCTGACTGAAAGGGCGGTCTTCTCAGCCCCTTCAGCTATCAAGGCCCCACCTTCGGTCCCCTCAACTAATTTAGCAGCCTCATCAAGATCTATAGTAAGGAGGTCGCGCAGTAACTTTGGTGTTGAAATCTCGCCACGCTGAGACATTCTCATTGCAACAGTTGAAAACATTGTTCTCGCCGCTAGGCCCCAGAATGGATCTTGCCCGGCAGATGGCTCTGGAATCAAACTGGCTGCAATATTGTCGAAATCACTAGGCTTCGTAGCCTCACACCAAACATCCCACGATGGACAGCGAGCATCAAGCGGATTGAGAATAGTATCCTTACCCTCACGATAAAAAGCCTCTATAAATTCAGTTGAAGTTGAATAGACAATTGCTCTTTGCCCTCGCTTTCTGACTGTACTAAGAACCTCCTTAATTCCCACTGACTTTCCAGATCCGTGTGACCCAGTAAAAAGTAAATGCTTTACCTCTGCCCCCTTTGGCAAAGTCACATTCCCAATTTTGATATCACTAGCCCTGCCCTCTGACTTAAGGGTCTTTGTCTGCTTCTCACCATCTAATAACTCACCACCTCGTACAGGTGCTTCCTGCCTTAACGCAAAACCCGTTCGGTAAATAAAAATAACAAGGAAGAAAAAAGCTCCTCCGACAAGCAAGATGGAATAAACAGTGCCCCGAAGAATGACTCTGGCTGTGTGATCAACCCTAGCAATAACCCCCTTATCTTGTGCAATAGCCTTTTTAGGAACAGTGACGACACGCCCATCCTCCAGTTCAAATCTAACCTTGCTGTCACCACTACCAAGACTCTCGGTTGATATTTTAGCAATCGCCCACTGCAATGATGCATAGCGCTCATATGCCGTTGTGTTTGAAAAGCTATGAACCAGAATATAAACAACTATGCAGGCCAACAAGAACAAAGCAAACTTCCTAAGAACCTGACCAACCATTCTCAAGAAGTGGAGTGTGGTTTGTCCGCCTCTTGTAAAATCACTTATGGATGAACGCCGAATTACCTGACTCATTACATAACCCCCAATTAATTAACGCCTAACTGCTTTAACACCACCGCTGCATCATCTTTTGCCTTTTGGAAAAGGTCAGGGTCTTTAGTCGCTACAAGCCTCCTCATTAAACACAGAGACTCAACCTGGATCCTCGTAAGCGTAGTGTCATTCATATCGAGACCTTTTGATACAGCCTCTCTAACAACCTCTGACTCCGTGCCTAAGCCAGCCTCAACACGCAGCTCTATCTTGGCATACACCTCATCTGGCAAACGAACACTAACAACTCTCACAATCTATCAAACCTTATATGTAAATACATAAACCAATCATAGCAGATAAATAATTATATTCAATTCTATCTCATTGTTTTACCAGGGTTTACATTTGTATACTCTCTTTTTAACTTTGGTTTATCTCACTTATCATATTGTTTTCTCTATTCTTTTTAGATAATCCGTGTTCAAATCTTCAGATTAGTCGGGTGTGTATAATTTTTTTAGGGTTCCCTGCGTGCCGTAGGCTCGGAGGGATCGCCCCTCCGTAGCCTAATAGGCATAGTGCCCTGGATGAGTCATCGCTGGGTTTTGACCTCTCACAAGCGCCGAATATTCTTCGGGATTTATCCATCCAGGGCCATAATCTAGCAATAGATTAAATGCATTTGTTTGAATGAATTAATACATAAATGAGAACAAATGCATGCAGGAAACTACATATATTTATAAATTAATGAATAAATATGTTATATATTTTGTCTCTTTTTAGATTAAAAAAGACAATATTTTTCTATTTTCAACACAGATAAATATAACAAAGACGGCCTTCTACGAGATTCAAGAGAGAGAAATAAAGGAGAGACGGACAAACACTTTCCGCAGAAAAAAGAGAATATTGACCAATAAATAACTAACGAATATTGATTAGTTGATCCAGACAGGTAGAATATTTAGTTCATGTCAACTCAATTAAATAAAACAGGGAACTTATACAATGTCATTATTTACAACTGATGATTCAGCAAAAAAGGCTTATCCACTCCGGCTTGAAGAAAATCTAATCAACAAGGCAAAAGAGATCGATAAGAAAATAAAAGAAATTGATAGCACTTCTAAATTTGACCTTAAAATGCATCTTGAAGCTCATGCAAAAAAACTTGTCGAGGATGGCGAAAGAGAGCTAACGAAGCTAATGAAGGAAAAATAGTCAGTCCTAGATAAGATATTTACTATAGAGACCCATCAAAAAGGTTCAATTAGTACCACAAAAAAAGGCGGCTTTATGCCGCCTTTTTTGATTTATTAAACCATCAACATTAGTGCAGTGATATCAACGGTACTTGTTGTCTAACCATCTTTTTTGTTCGTTTGATTGCAACTGATAACTGAGAAAATGTGCTAACAATACTCGTTGCCATAGCACCAGTATTAAACGATATCGACCAACCGTGACGGCATTTTCGAAGACGATATGACTCACTTTTACACGAAACATCAATAACCTTCGGATTACGCCTATTACCTGAAACAACCCTTATCTTTACAAAATTAATATTTGGTTTCATATAATTAGTCTCCTAAGACCTGGCTTATAGCCAACAAACACACCTATAACTTACTTTATGATATTGACCAAATTATCAATATACATAACCCAAACTCTACAACCCTTATCAATAAATAATTACTTATTTTGCCAGGCCCACCTTTGTATTTTTAAAAAATAACTGGTTAATTTTGTAACATTCCCTAAACATATGAATAGAAAGTTATACGGGTATTATTTATCTTTTTGAAAATGGACTGTGAATTTACGTGTCATTTTAGCTACCCTAAACCTCTTATTATTCATCAACTGATAGATGGAAAATATGGTCATCAGGAGGGTTTTTTGAAAGAGAAAGCAACACCTTTCCAACTCTATCGTATAGTGAATTTGCATACCTTCCTGGCATAAAATGCGATGTAAATGGGCTATAAATCTTGCCAAACTCATCAATTACCTCATCGAGAGGACAACCCGAACGAAGCAACTTTGAGGTTAAAACAGCGACCAAATTTAAGTGCTCACACAAATATGCATTTTTAGTTGAAAGAAACATCTCAAAAGGCTTTTTATCAATAAAACCCACAGTAACGAACAATGAAATTTCATCATTAGCCGTCTGTATTTTGAGCTTTTCTGTTGCGCTAATGATTAAATCTGGACGCTCCTTTTCTGTACATAAGCCACTCATTTTGATGCCTCCAGTTGATTAGATGCAACAATCTGACCATCCAAATCGGTTATTTTGTACTGTCCAGATCTCGCACCTTGTGTACACAATTGGCTAAGATTACGATCTTCAAATTTGAGGACATAAGAACCTTTTAATACAAATAGGATGTAACGCATTTCATTAGTCTCCAAAGACTTGGCTCGTGGCCGGTGTTAAAAAAGGACAAATTTCTAATACATTTTTGCTATTATTGATACTAGGCTGCTTTCTTTTGACTCTCTTTATTGGTGCTATTCATAACAAGATCAAACGCCTTACTCGCTGCACCTGCTGCACGAAAAATAAAGTTTTTGTCGTTTTTCAAGTGTTTTAACCAGCAACTAATGTATGAAACATGCTGCTTATTTTGTCCACTTACACCTAACGATGCTGAAATAAATGAGGCAAATATTTCAGCCACTAACTCCTCATGTGCATACTCATCTTTCATAGAATCGAACTTTTCACCATTATTTTCATAACGAGCAAGGCGTTTTTTGTGACCTGTGCTGTGGCCGATTTCGTGTGAATATGTAGCAACATAGTCACCACCATCAGTAAAAGTAGTGGGCATTCTAACCAGGTCAAAACTTGAAAAATAACAGGCCTTATCACCACCAAATTGAACCGTTAAACCAGTACGCTCGGCGTATTCATTGGCGATATTATTGAACTTTTCAACAGCTATTTCATTTCCTGACATCTCTGGAACAACTAACTCAGGGATTTCAAGGCCGTCGATCTGGTCAAGGTTAAAGAGTACAAACGAATTACAATAAGCGCGCTTAGTGGACGATTTTTCGCTGGTATTGTCTGAATCCTGTATATCGATCATCTTATAGATAATACCGCGCGTTCCTTGCTCACCTTTGCGGATATGCCCCCCTAAAGCACGCGCTTGGTTAAAGGTTAACCAACCATTTCGTGTAAAACCTTTATTCATTGCTGACAACCAAAGCAACAAAATATTAATTCCGTTATATGCTGATCCCGTCGAAAAGTTGTAGGGCATTGGGTTTTCACCAGTATTAATCCAAGGACATACCCAAGGCTCAACACCACCCTCTTCTAGGCTTGCAATGATATTATTTGTTACTGCTTGTTTAATATCTTTCATTTTCTGTAGTCTCCAAAGACTTGGCTCATGGCCGAAAAATCAACTGATTACATAGATAATTGTAGCATACTTTACACGGTAAACAAGCAATATTACTACGTAACTAGATGTTTTTTATGTGTATTTTGTAAGGGATAAGACCTTGCAAGGCAGGGTCAGATCGCTCCGCGAATCTGATCATGGCGACCGATTTGCCGTGTGAGCTGTGGCCTGTCAATGGTGGCCGGTAGGCCACTTGCGAAGCCATTGACAGGGTGTAAGCTCATATGGCCGCACTTTCTACCCGGCTCCCACGCACAACGCTACCCCCACCTAACTGGTTTTGATTCTGGCATTTTGTCATTTAGGGTGGGATTCAAATAGCAGAGAGCGCCGACAGGGCAACATTGACAGAGAAGAGCAGCGTAGCGTAGCGCCGCTGTCAATGTCGCTCGACTTCATTAATTGGCGGGTAGAATGACATCAAATCAAGTTTTCAAGTCCAGCGCAGCGGGGCTTGATGACCATAAACAATCACCATAAATAAGTAGATCACAAAAACCAGTCTGGCACCGCCAGTCTGGTGACAGGAATACCCGCTTCCGTCCCTCATATTCCCCCCGCGAGCACCAGCAATGCGGCGTCATTGATAGAAAATTCCAACACATCCTGTGCCTGCCCCTGGCTGGGGCCTGAAGTATCACCAGGAAGACCTGTAGCAGCTGGTATTTACTCGGTCTTGAATGCAATGACCCGGAGAGGGATTGAAGCCCGAAGGGGCGAGACACTGGTAGTACCATCGCCAGTGGCTCGATGCTACGCACGAAAGCCCGTTGGAGCGTAGCGGAACGACAAAAAAAGTCACCCGACTTCCACTAAAATGCACTCTTAAAAGATTTCTAGAACAAGCCAGGCGACAATCTGGGAGGACCAAGAGATATAAAATAAATACACAAAAAGCTAATTTTGATAAAAAAACATCAACTGCAAAAACATAAAAGAATTCTTTAAACAGTAAATCTCGCACTCATAATGAGAAACAAAGAAACAAAAACAATAATTCTTCATCAGTAGTAATTTCAATGTCGTCCTGTAGCTCATAAAATAAATCAGACGGACACGCCTCTAACGCCATGCATTCTAGTAATTCACGATCCATATCATCGACCTTACATTAAAATAATTAGGTGGAACAGCTAAAAACATGTTGTATATCATAATCCCAAGCGAAAGAATTGCTCAGCCTATTTAAAGAACCCTTATCATATAAACAAAAGTGCTGACGAATACCTTCCTCTAACGCTTTTAATGCAGAACTATAGGTCTGGTGGCCACTAAAGCCATTATTATCATAATGCTGAATTCTAAAACATCCTTCCTGTGACGCATCAGACAGAACAATAACCCATGAATCCGTAAATTTACTCTTTAACTCAAGACCAACAGGGTCTCCACCGTTTTTCTGAAGAAGAGATTTCATTAAAGAATGACGTTCAATTAGAGCATTATTAACATCACTGATAGTGGAACGATACAAATTTATATCAGTACTCATTTTATCAGTCTCCCAAGACTTGGCTCATGGCCTAAAAAATCTAACTTAGAATGTTGCGGCTACAAAATCAGACTCTTGATTGTTTAATTGATAATGTGAATAAACAATACTATTTAATACTTGACCAATTGCAAGATCAGACATCTGCATAGGTGTTGTTGTTTCAATCGAAATTAATGAAAATTCTTTACCTAATTCATTTGTTAATGTAACTGTAGTCATCAAGCACTCTCTAAAAAAACATTCACTAGGACGTTTAATGGTTGACACTAATGTTTTACTTCCCTTGCTTTCCTGATCGCAATACATGTGTACCTTAATTATTCCACCAATGGGCGTAGGCTGGGTTTTCATGCTTGAATTAAAGTGCTTACAGATGTAGCTTTCCAACAATTCCGAATCAGGATAATTCTCGATCTTGAACCTGACACGATCATAATTATTGATAAATGTTGAATCACCAGATACCAAACTTCTTTTATAGTCATTCAGTGCCAAACCTTTACTTGCATGCATTGAGCAACCGCTAATCATACATAGTGAAAACAAAACATATATAACCATTTTCATTTTAACGACCTTTTTCTATTATTAAGTAATTAGATTAAAATCAAAAACCAAAACTGTTCATTACACTCTAAATTTGATGCCTAATTCAGTTTCAATACAGCTAATAGATGAAAATAATTTTCCCTCTACTTTTTCCTGGTGCGCCTCATAGACACCATCATGCCCCCATACTTCAAGTACTTTAAAATTATTATCATTAGTCCTATAACGCTTCACACGAAACCAGCAATCCCAGCCCTCGGTGACAACCACATCACCAATCAAGATCGCAAAATATCTACCTAATGAGTTAGAAAATTGCATAATATCGCCGTCACCTTCCTGGGTAGTAAAACCATCAGGACCAAAATTAATAGGCGGCAATACATTCATGAAATATTCATAAAGCTCTTGAGTGACCTTTACCCTGTCATGACTCCCAAACAGCGCACGTTTTAAATCACTCAGCTCTGAAACAGGTTTTTTATCCAGATTCACCAAATAATTACGATGCTCCCAGCCAGGCGTCACAACACTAAACGTCAACATATTTTCATTACGTTCTGATAGTTTAAGGATGAACGCACCACCTAAGTCATTATCAATAAGGATCATCCCAAATTCTTCATCATCCTTTGCATCAAGCATTGAAAGCTCGAAAGGGATATTGCTTTGTTGAGGTGGAAAGCAACTATAGTCCGTTTTAAGCACGTACAGACTGGTGAGAGTTACTTCTTCAAATAATGGTTCAATAGCTTGTATAGTTTGCATTTTTGTAGTCTCCAAAGACTTGGCTCATGGCCGGAAAATCAACTGATTACATAGATAATTGTAGCATACTTTACACGGTAAACAAGCTATATTACTATGTAACTAGATGTTTTTTATGTGTATTTTGTAAGGGATAAGACCTTGCAAGGCAGGGTCAGATCGCTCCGCGAATCTGATCATGGCGACCGATTTGCCGTGTGAGCTGTGGCCTGTCAAGGTGGAACGCAGCGAAGCGAGTAGACCTTTACAGGGTGTAAGCTCATATGGCCGCACTTTCTACCTGGTTCCCACGCACAACGCTACTCCCACCTAACTGGTTTTGATCCTAGAATTTTGTCATTTAGGGTGGGATTCAAATAGCAGAGAGCGCCGACAGGGCAACATTGACAGAGAAGAGCAGCGTAGCGTAGCGCCGCTGTCAATGTCGCTCGACTTCATTAATTGGCGGGTAGAATGACATCTAATCAAACCTTCAAGTCCAGCGCAGCGGGGCTTGAAAACAATAAAAATCACAAAAACAGACTGGTTACTTTGATGGCCACACAATTACCATCTAACCCAATATTCTTAGCGAGCGTCAGCAATGCTACGTGACTAATGGCCCTGGCCATCATTTCCGGTGATTGGCTTCACCTACACTAGCAACATCCAAACAATCGATGATTATTAAATTACAAAAAAAAGGCCTGCACTATGGCAGGCCCCGGTAACTTAGTACCTTTCTCGCAAAGAAATTTTAGCTTAAACAGTTATAAGCATCCATATTGCTGTTTAGGCCGCGTGACTCAACATGGGGAGATCAGACTGTTTAAGCTGCAAATTAGCCTTAAACGAAGTCTGAGCCTCTTCTATCGAAATATTCAATTCATCAGCGGCTTGCTTTGGCTCTTTTAGCCAGCCCTTCAACCTACCAAATTCCACATTTAGTCGTTTCATGAAATCCGAACTCATGCGTAAATGGATATTGCCATTTTTGAATGCCTTAGCCTCAAACAACACTACTTCTTTTCCAGTTCTGAGGTTTTTACAAAAAATTTCGTTTTTTCTGCCAGATGACCAAGTGTAATCTTTAATAGCTCCATAGTGCTGCGTATCAAAACCAAGATTAGAAGCAACCGTGCGCAAGTCATTCAAATAATCAGTTGCGCGTTTCTCCAAACCCCAATCTGGATTTTGATGGCTCCATTCACTGCAGGCTATCCCTCCAGATCGATGTAAAACAATTCTGTATTCAAGAAAATAATGCTCTAGGTCTTCGGGTTTTTTACAATAGCGCCAAGCATCATCACCCCAGGTTTTTTGATTTGATTTATAAAGGCTGATATTTGATTTTTCTACCATTGTTTCAACTGCATCTATAAGCTGATCTGAAAAGTAGAAATTAGAATTTTTCAATACCCAAATTACAATAGCGCGTGCATTTGATGGAGTGAAATCAATATGGGTATTTTTAGTAAGTATATCGAACAAACGTTGACGGCTACGCGTGGTCAGTTTATCTGTTATTTTATCCAAATTATTAAATGTTTCACGCCAATATCGATCTTTTAACCCTTCGACTTTCTTCTGCATCGCTTTACATAACGCTTCGAGATTTACATCCATCTCTTCTAACAATGTTGAATCAATCGTTTCTAGCTTCTTATAGGTTTCGATAAGTTCCGCCATTTCATCTTGATACAGCTTATACAAAACTTGAATAAGATCACTACCGGAAACTAATCCCTGCTTAATTTCACTTTTAGCCTTGTTTCTTTTTTCTTCTGATCGTGCGTAGTCACTTACAGAGGACTTGTTAGCATTAATTTTAAATGAATTTTCAAACCAGAGTTTGAAAGGGTCAACTTTAGCATGTCCTATTGAACGATGACCTCTGAAGCCAAGCATGATTTTTACAATATTAACCTGTGCCCGTGCTTGACGATCTGCACTGAGAAAATCAAATTCTCCCAATACTTCGGTTTCCGCATCTCTCGCTTTTATTGCCTCTTTAATCTGATCATTTTCAGACCAGCGTTTAGGAATAACCAGATAAATACATCCAGCATTTGCCTCCATAATAATTTTCGTAGACCAGGCAACGTATTCTGAATATGGAGGATTTGAAAATACCACTCCTACCTTTTTATCTATCAAAGTAGATTCTTTAAACTCTGTACCTACAACAAAAATATTGCGGTTCAACGAATCGAGCAATGGCCTAGATTTTTCAATGGCATATTTATCATTTTTTGTTAGAGCCTCAAGAACTCGCCCATCACCAGCCCCACAATCCAAAACTGTAGGATCTTTATTAAACCGATCTGCTTCTTCAATATCTTGTTTAATTGTCTGAATAATCTCAGGGGTTGTTGGATACCATTGGTGATCTTCGCTAGAACCGACAACAACACTCAAAAGCTGGCGTGTAGTAAATGGTTTTCTAGTTAAATTTTCTTGCATTTTTGTAGTCTCCAAAGACTTGGCTCGTGGCCGTGGGTTAATCAACATACTGCATAAATAATAGTATCAAACCTTTACACGGTAAACAAGCAATATTACTACGTAACTAGATGTTTTTTAAGTGATTTTATAAGAGATAAGACCTTGCAAGGCAGGGTCAGATCGCTCCGCGAATCTGATCATGGCGACGATTTGCCGTGTGAGCTGTGGCCTGTCAATGGTGGCCGATAGGCCACTTGCGAAGCCATTGACAGGGTGTAAGCTTATATGGCCGGTATCCACTCCTAACCCCACTACTCCAGTCGCCCATCAAGCAACTCGATGGGTTTTGCTTTTTTAGTCATTCTCGGGTGGGATTCAAATAATGGAGAGCGCCGCGAGGCAACATTGGCAGAGAAGAGCAGCGTAGCGTATCGCTTCTGTCAATGTCGCTCGACCTCCTTAGAAGGGTGGTAAGAATGACATCAATTAAAACATCAAGTCAGGCATCGCCTGGCTTGCTCTTATTAACAACATACCACCCACCCTTACAACGATATCTAACCAGACTGGCACAGCCAGTCTGGTGAACTGACTTAAGAGCTCCCCCCTACCAGTTGCTAAACCGCGAGCCCAGCAATGCGGCGAGACAATGGCTAGACCATTCTTTGCTGCGCCTGTGCCAAGCCCGGCGCGAATTAGCGAACCAAAACCAACCGCGCCAGCTTAAAATGAAATCAATAATTAGGGATACGACAAGGAGAGGGATTGAAGCCCGAAGGGGCGAGACACTGGCAGCACTATCGCCAGTGGCTCGATGCTCGCACGAAAGCCCGTTGGAGCGTAGCGGAACGACTCAAAAATATTTGATAAAGGAAATAACTGAACTGCCGTTAAAGTTTGTGAACATAGCAAAAAAAACTCCCTGATAGAAAACACCTAAAGGACAAGATCTCTTAGGTGTTTTTTATCTGAAAAAAAAGAATATAGCTACGAAACACATCACACATCAAAAGAAATTAAAATCAGAAATATGCTTATGCACCATCACATGCCTGAGCAGTAAAAATAGAGCTAATAATAAAACTATCAACAGCGGTTAACTCCAAATCCTTCAGAACAGCATCATAAGCTGATTCAACATCAACCAATAAATCCTTAAGGTAATTTAACTCCAAACCTGAAGATCCAGAAATTTCTGCATTAATACGAACAATCTCTTCAGAAAGAAGTTCTAATATAGTTCTATCAAAGGAAGATTTCTGACCAGACAAGACTGGAAGGTCTTCAACCGCCTTTGTCAACTCTTTAAAACAAGTTATTTTCATAAACAACACCGCACACCCAAAAAAAACAAATAAAAGCAAAAGCAGTCAGATCATGTGAATGTCACCCGCATGATTTGCCAAGGTAAAACCTGCATGACCAGGATCTTCCTCAATCCTAGAACCACAACAATCAAAAACAAAAAAATAAAAATCCTCCATATTCTTGATTGGAACAAAAGAATGAAAACAATCAAGAACAGCAGAAGCAGCCTTTTCATCGGGCAAAAATGAATCAACTTTGACTGAATAAATACCGGCAACATGTGAGTCTAAATGGTGCACTTCCACACCAGGAACGATACTAGCACCTACATATAAAACACGATTTATATTTGACATATTACCCCCACTCACACACTTAAAACATCTTGCTCACTAATAGATGGCTGTACTTCATATAAACCAGAAAAAGTAATCGATACCTCAGAAAGCTTTAACATTACTAGACAATCATCGAAGAATTCATTTTCACTCGAAAACTCTAATAGAAAATCGCCAAACTCTGTAATAAACCAACCAACGGTTTTAAACGGTGACAATCGATAAAAAACCACGGTAACGTTAAAGCTGTAATCAAGCCAACTGAGAACATATGAAAAAGATTCTGGCATTGATCCTTGAAATAAAGGATCAAATCTATAACGTAAATGCTTATAGGTAGTAAAAAGAAAATCTGCAAAATAAACAGGTGTACCAGGATACCCGCGTTTCCCATTCCACAATTTCAAGAGTAGCCGTCTTACCTCAATATCAACAGAATAAAGTGCTTTGCGCGATTTCCTCCATAACTCAGCATTATAGTCTCGCGATGAAATCTCATACCGCATCGTTGCATCATCTGCTAATTGAACCCGCTGTAATGCTGATGGCTGTTCTAGTGCAATCTGATCTGCAAACAGAGGTAGTTTATCTCGCTGGTTTTTTAATGCTCTTTCAGCAGAAGCTAGCCGTCGCAACGTTACTCCTCTTGGCTGCCACTTAAATCTCCTGTTGAATCTCATCTAGAACCTCCTTAGAAAAATAACAAAGAAACAACTCTTCGCTGTGAATTTCTAGACTTTTACCGGAATAATATAAAATACCCGAATCAACAAGTGATTTCAGAACACCTCTATTTTCTGAACAATCCTTTATCAGGATGGAATCACCAGGAATTTCTGCGTAGGGAACATCAACACTAGCTGTAGTAAACAGCTCCCGTGTTTGAGAATCGTATAATTGCAAACCAGGACGACTATTTGAGTAGTATGTAAGAAGAACATAACATGGTGTATTAAGAAAAATAGCTTTACCAATAACTTTCATTTTTGCAGTCCCCAAAGACTTGGCTCATGGCCGGTTAAAACAACTTACTACATAGATAATCATATCAAATATTTACACGGTAAACAAACGTTTTATACTGTTTGACATGTCTTTTATGTTTAATAAGTTCTATTTGGTATATTTATTATTTAGGATCAGGGTAGCACAGCAGCTATAAACTGCCGCGCACCCTTCTCACTCATAAACACTAGGCAGCCGATTCAATCTCAGCCAGTTTCTGCTCTACCTCAGAACCCTCGAACCCATCAGGCATCCATGCATTACGTATTTCTATCTGTGACTCACTTAAGTTATTTATTTCTGTGCTTGAGAAAAATTCATCAAACATAGCAACAAGCTTTCCTTTTGAGTCACCTCCATGTTCTTCCACCCATTTATCACCAAACCATTCACGACCAAGATGAATTAATTTTTCACACTTTACACGCTTAAAGAAATTAGCCCCAGTTGGACGCCAATAACTAGGGAAATCTATATTCATTGATTCGACAACGAACTCAGAAATAGAATCAGAACTACCATCTATCAACCCCAAAGGAAAAAGCTTGGCAACAGAATAAGAGACAAGCCTTTCTTTTGCTTGAGCGTTCATTGATTGAAATGATTTAAAGCGTTCCAAACTGTCCTCTATAGTGGCCCACTCAATATTGAGCCCTGAATAAATCTCAGATAGCAAATTACCTGAAACGGTTGAATCCAAATCATCGAGCGCGGTTTGAGAATGAACAGCATTGAAACTTGCATCAATAACTCTTTCCCAAACAGGTATTTCAGAAAGAACACGACAACACAAAGAGTAAGTCAAAATATCATTTGCCAAAATGGCATTACCAGCAAGCGATGCTTGTGCAATCTGTTGACGATAAGCCGCGAGATCGCTCTGTAAAGCTTGTGATAATTCACTCCCAGACTGGCTATCATTAGAAGCAGAATTAGTATTAGATTCGACTCCTTGGGACTGCTTTGCCGCAGATAAAGTCATCAAGCCGCGCAAAACAATCAAACCACCATTATTATCCAGAGTTACAACACACTTACCATTTTTCTTATGATCGTCAGTGTATTGCAAGTACTCATCCCTATTTTTCTCCGCAATTAAAAGCAATTTCTCAAGTGAGTCATAGCTGTTAGCCTTTTCATCTGTCCACTCGCCTTCATCAGCATCAAGCGCATCCAGCTTAGTTTGAATATCTTCAACCTTCTTAAGGATATTTTTTGGAACCCCCACCAATGTTGGCTGCGCAAAGTGAAAACCAGAAGAACATGAATGTCCTTCAAGAGAAAAATCAACAGAAAACCACCCCTCCTTTTTCTCAATTTCAGAAGCTTTTTTCTTAAGCTTATCTAAAGCCAGTTTCTCCAAAAGGTCAGCATCATTCAAATAAACAGAATCCTCGAAAAGATCACTACTATAATTACCTCCAGCCTTTTTATATGCAGCTAACCCAACAAACTTACCCAGTGGCGAAGAAGTTGTTAATGAACCTTTCATAAGAAAATTGCGAATACTGTATGCGCTTGCGTATTGCCCTACTTCCTTCAGGCATTCAAGTTGCTTCTCATGGCTTTCTTCGACAGTAAATGCCATAACCTGCTCAAGACTAAGCTTACCAACACGGTATTTCTGAACTATACCTGAGGCAACATCAGCAAGCTTAAGACGCCTTTTCACCAATGTAAGCGCAACACCAAATTCTTTTGCTATTTCCTTATCAGTCGCACCATCATCAATCATCTTTTTGAAAGCCATAAACTCATCTGCGGGATGCATGGGCTCATGAAGATTTTCAGATAAAGAAACAGCAGTAGTATTTTTGTCATAATTGACTTTACAAGGTATTTCAGTGTCCTTATCCAACTTACCAGACTCAACCAACACACCTATGGCCGCAAAACGACGACCTCCAGCTATAACCTCAAACACATCATCTCTATCAGCCTCCTCTACAACCAAATTCTGAATCAAACCATTTGCTTCAATACTGGCTATCAGTTGCTTATCTTTGATTTTTGATGGAGAAACAACGCGAACATTATTTGCTGAAATAACAAGTTTTCTATAAGGGATCATTTTATACATTTCTAGTCTCCAAAGACTTGGCTCGTGGCCGTGGGTAAATCAACATACTGCATAAATAATAGTATCAAACCTTTACACGGTAAACAAGCAATATTACTACGTAACTAGATGTTTTTTTAAGTGCTTTTATAAGAGATAAGACCTTGCAAGGCAGGGTCAGATCGCTCCGCGAATCTGATCATGGCGACGATTTGCCGTGTGAGCTGTGGCCTGTCAATGGTGGCCGATAGGCCACTTGCGAAGCCATTGACAGGGTGTAAGCTTATATGGCCGGTATCCACTCCTAACCCCACTACTCCAGTCGCCCATCAAGCAACTCGATGGGTTTTGCTTTTTTAGTCATTCTCGGGTGGGATTCAAATAATGG